>SAMEA3663178__coassemble_116_pt1 | contig 34197 bp, 18 predicted proteins | sample SAMEA3663178__metabat2_high_PE_009 | metagenome-assembled genome bin SAMEA3663178 (sample SAMEA3663178) | pig gut metagenome | biome: pig gut; feature: pig-associated habitat; material: faeces | place: Denmark | collected 2012
CCCTTGTCAAACGTAGGACAAAACTATTGCATAATATTTGACGTCACTCTTTTCCAATATTTGAAACAACTTGTTTCCAACGTTGAAAAGCCCCTTATCTAACGTTTGACAGCACTCTTATCCAACGTTTGACAACACCTTTATCTAACGTTGGATAACACCTTTATCTAACGTTTGACAATACTCTTATCTAACGTTGGACAATAACTTTGTCAGCCGTTTGAAACGGCTTGAAAATAATTTTTGTTTACTTTGTGTGAATATCCACCATGATTATCGGAAAAAGCATGTGTGGTCGAAGCGTGGTCGAAAGCACGCGCCTCGGAGCAATCGACCACAGTCTATATTTCTGTCTCATAGTCGATTACACCACATCTGTGGTCGTGTGGTCGAAATTTTTAGAAAACTTATTTTTTTTATTTCCTTCTGCAAATTTCCAGTTTTTTCGTACCTTTGCCACAAACCAATAACAAAGTGCAATGAACAGAGTGATACAATTCTTTAACTATGATCAGTGTTATCAATACTATACAAAGCGGATTACGAATATTAGACAGGCCAAAATTCATGGAGAAACCATCGTTGCCAAACCTGTGCTATTGGTGGCTCTGATTGATGGCATTGAAGAAAATGTGTTCACTAACAACCAGTTTGTTCTCAATGATTGGATAGAAGAACATTATAACAAACTGATGCGGGAATATACCAAAGACTCACAGTTCGACGGTACTACAGAAATAACGAAACCTTTTTGGCATTTGGAAACTGACGGTTTCTGGCATTTGAATGACTCAGGAGAACAAATCAGCAAAGGCCACACACCATCAAAATCATGGTTGAAAGAGAATATAGAATTTGCATATTTCGACGAGCCATTATGGATTTTGCTGCAAAACAAAGTATGGAGAATGAAACTGCGAGAGTATATCGTAGAACATAAACTGACCGATGACTTTTGGAACAGCAGAATGGTGGCAGAAGGACTTGGAGCTATTGCCGCCATTTTGTTGGTAGCATAAAATGGCAAATTCTGGATGCCATTAATTAACACGACTGGGTTAGTGTCATGCCCAATACACAGAAAAAAAGGAGTTAAACTTTCGTCTAACTCCTTTTTAACGCGCTTCAGGATGGGCTTGAACCAACGACCCCCTGATTAACAGTCAGGTGCTCTAACCAACTGAGCTACTGAAGCAGGTTTTTCTGTTTTGCGAGTGCAAAGGTAATACGTTTTTTTGAAATACACAAACTTTTTGAGAAAAAAAATCGTTTTTCGGTTATTTTTCTATAATTTTGCATCGTATAAACATAGAAACAATACGAAAAACAATATGATCATGAGAAAAAACAACGTATGCCAACTATGCCGATTGACAGCTTTTGCCGCACTATTGGTATGGCTTCCCATGAATATGAATGCACAGGAAGCGAGAAACCACAACTTAGATGTGGCAAAGAACATCGAAATATTCAATGCCATATACAAGACACTCGACCTAATGTATGTCGATACACTCGATGCCAATACCGTGATTGGCAATGGCATCAATGCGATGCTGCGATCACTCGACCCCTATACCGAATATTATCCTGAGAGCAAACAAAAGGACTTGAAGATGCTGATGACAGGAAAATATGCGGGTATCGGTGCAGTGGTACGCTACCACCAAAAACGAAAACAAGTGGTCATCGACGAACCTTTTGAGGGAATGCCCGCTGCAAAGGTGGGACTGCGCAAGGGAGATATCATCTTGCAGATTGAAGACACGCTGATGACCAACAAACCCGTGGCATACGTCAGCGACCATCTGCGTGGCGATGCAGGCAGCACCATCATGATCAAGATTAAACGTCCTTCGACGGGCAAGGTGATGAATTTCAAAGTGACACGCGAGAGCATCAAGACACCTGAAATAACCTATTATGGTATGCGCCCGGATGGCGTGGGATATATCAACCTGAACACTTTCTCTGGCGAACCAGCCAAACCTATGCGTCTGGCATATCTCGACCTGAAACAACGCGGAGCGAAAAAACTCATACTCGACCTGAGAAGTAATGGTGGCGGTTCGGTTTCGGAATGTGTGGATATTGCCAATATGTGGCTGCCTAAAGGTTTGACATTGGTGGAAACCAAAGGAAAGTTGCGCCGTGCCAACTCTGACTACAAAACCCGACTGGAGCCCATCGATACCGTGATGCCCATCATCGTACTGGTGAACGACGAGACAGCTTCTGCCAGCGAGATTGTCAGCGGTTCGATACAGGATCTTGACCGCGGATTAATAATAGGTACGCGCACGTATGGTAAGGGACTGGTGCAGATTCCTAATGTTGACCTACCCTACAACGGTAACCTCAAGCTGACAACATCAAAATACTATATCCCCAGCGGACGATGCATCCAAGCCATCAACTATAAACACACCGGCGGTGGCTATAAAGAACATGTGCCCGATTCGCTGACACACGTATTCTATACACGCAATGGTCGTGAGGTACGCGACGGAGGTGGTATCATGCCCGATATCGAAATCAAACCCGATACCATGTCGAACATCCTCCTGTATCTGGACCGCATAGACTCTACCGAAGTGATGTTTGACTATGTGGTGGATTATATATCCAAGCATCCTACCATTGCTCCTGCCGACAAGTTCCATCTGACCGATGCGGAATATGCCGACTTCACCCAACAAGTGCTGAAAGCAGGATTTACCTACGACCAGATCAGCAAGAAACAGTTTGAAGAACTCATCAAAACCGCAAAATTCGAAGGATACTACGACGACGCAAAGGCTGAATTTGAAGCACTGAAAGCCAAACTCGACCACCATGATATTGAGCGCGACCTACAACAGCACCGCAACGAAATACAACGGCAGATAGAACAAGATATCATATCCGCCTATTATTTCCAAAGCGGACAACTGCTCCACATGCTGCAAACAGACAAAACTCTGAAGGAAGCAGAGCGAATACTCAACACATCAGGAGAATACGAAAAACTATTATCACCCAAAAAAGTGAAATAAAAGTGGAAATACTTGCAAGATTGACAGAAATGTCGTAACTTTGCACACGTTCAGAGGAATGAGAGACTCGCAAGAGCCTCTCATTCTTGTTTTAATACCAATAAAGGTGTATGATAAATAAAGACGTAGTAAAGGCCGCAGTAGAGGAATGGCTGAGTCAGAATGACTACTTCCTCGTGGACGTTGACATGACGCCCGACGGTCGCATCGTGATCGAAATCGACCACGCCGATGGTGTATGGATTGAAGACTGTGCCGCGCTGAGCCGCTTCCTGCAGGAAAGACTCGGAGAAGAACTCGGCGAGTATGAACTGGAAGTGGGTAGCGCCGGTATCGGACAACCATTCAAAGTCGTACAGCAGTATATCAACCACATTGGCAAAGAAGTGGAAGTGCTGGCTGCCGACGGTAAGAAATACCAAGGCGTGCTCCAGTCGGTAGCCGACGACGGACTGTCGTTTGTGGTGGTGGTCAAGGAGAAGCAGAAGATTGAAGGAAAAAAGCGCCCCGTATTGGTGGATGTGGAGAAGACCTTCAATACCAACGAGGTGAAATATGCCAAATACCTCCTCGCCTTCAAATAATCTCTGACACGTGAGCTAAAGAGTAAACAAAATAAAAAGATTATATAATGGCTACAAAAAAAGAAGACAAAGGTCCGTCAATGATTGAGACCTTTAAGGAATTTAAAGAGACCAAGAACATCGACCGCACCACTCTCGTCAGCGTGCTGGAAGAGAGTCTCCGCAACGTACTTGCCAAACAGTTCGGTAGCGATGAGAACTTCGACGTCATTGTCAACCCTGACAAAGGTGACCTCGAAATCCACCGCAACCGTATCGTAGTAGCTGATGGTGAGGTTCAGGACGAAAACAAAGAGATTTCGCTCACACAGGCACAGAAAATCGAACCCGACTACGAAGTGGGCGAGGAAGTGAGTGAAGAAGTGCGCTTCGAGAAATTCGGACGCCGCGCCATTCTCAATCTCCGTCAGACTCTTGCCTCAAAGATTCTTGAACTGGAGCACGACTCGCTCTACAATAAGTACAAGGATCGCGTAGGTCAGGTAATCAGCGCCGAGGTGTATCAGATGTGGAAACGCGAAGTACTGCTCATCGACGATGAGGGCAACGAACTCCACTTGCCTAAGTCAGAACAGATTCCCAACGACAACTACCGCAAGGGCGAAACCATACGTGCCATCATCAAGGAGGTGCAGAACGAGAACAACAATCCGCGTATCATCCTCTCACGCACCAGCCCTGTGTTCCTTGAGCGTCTGCTCGAAGCCGAAGTGCCCGAAATCAACGACGGTCTCATCACAATCCGTCGCGTGGCACGCATGCCAGGAGAACGTGCAAAGGTGGCTGTAGAAAGCTATGACGACCGCATCGACCCAGTAGGAGCCTGCGTAGGTGTGAAGGGTAGCCGCGTACACGGTATCGTACGCGAGTTGGGCAACGAGAATATCGATGTCATCAACTATTCCAGCAACACACAGCTCTTCATTACTCGTGCGCTGAGTCCCGCCAAGGTGACCAACCTCAACATCAATCCCGAAGAGCACAAAGCCGAAGTCTATCTGCAGCCTGAGGAAGTCAGCCTTGCCATCGGTAAAGGCGGTTTGAACATCAAACTGGCTTCCATGCTGACCGAATACACCATCGACGTATTCCGTGTATCCAACGGTTCAGACAGCGACGACGAGGACATCTACCTCGACGAGTTCTCTGACGAGATAGACCAGTGGATCATCGACGCCATCAAGGCCATCGGTCTGGAGACCGCTAAGGCCGTGCTCAACGCTCCACGCGAAATGCTGATCGAAAAGGCCGACCTCGAAGAAGAAACGGTTGACCACCTGCTCAACGTGCTCCGTGCGGAGTTTGAATAATAAGAATAAAACAGAATTGTAAAGCAATAAATTAAATGGGTGTCAGATTAAATAAAGTATTATCAGAACTGAATATAGGACTTCAAACGGCAGTTGATTTCCTGAAAAACAAGAAAGAACTTGGCGAAGTCAAAGAAGAAATGACGCCAAATACCAAAATCACCGATTCACAATACCAGGCTCTGGTGGGTGCATTCAGTGGTGACAAGGCTGTGAAGACACAGGCCGAAATGATATTTGCGAAGAAAGCCAAGGATAAAAAGGCAGAGAAGGCCGAGAAGAAAAGCAACAAGGCTGAAGACCTGTTGGAACAACGCCAACAGTTTAAACCCTTGGGCAAGATTGACCTCGACAGCGTAGGCAAAAAGAAGGCCGCCAATAGCGATACTGCACCTGTGGCTGCTGCCGTGAGCCAGACAGAGGCATCGTCTATTGTAGAAAAGAAAGAAGAACCAAAACCTGTCGCTGAGCAGAAAGCTCCTGAGGCTGCCCCTGCTGCTCCTGCAAACCACGAGCAGAAGGCTGTCAAGGCAGAAGAGGTTAAACCTAACGTCAAAGTGGAAGCCAAGCCAAAAACAGAGGCTAAGCCTCAGCAGGAAGCCAAGCCCAAGGCAGAAGCACCCGTTGCCAATACCGAAGAGGGCAAGCCTGTCACAGTAGAAAACAAGCCTGCGGATGCTGAAAAAGCTTCCGAAACCAAGGTATTCACCCTGAAGAGCGAAACAAAATACGCTCCAAAGGTCAACGTACTGGGTAAAATCGACCTCAGCACCCTCAACCAAAGCACTCGTCCGAAGAAGAAATCGAAGGAGGAGCGCCGTAAGGAACGCGAGGAAAAGAATGCACAGCATGGCAATGGTGGCGAGCGCAAGAAGCGTGAGCGCATCCGTAGCGGACGCGTTGACATAGAGGCTGCAGCCAACCAGAGCGGGCAGCAAGGCGGCAACAAAAAGAACAAAGGCGGACAACAGCGCCAAGGTGGCGGTGGACAACAGCAAGGCGGCAACCAAAACGGACAACAGGGCGGCGGCAAGAAAAACAAGAAGAACCGTCCAGTACAGAAGCCATTGGAAGTTGACGACGAGGCTGTAGCACGCCAGGTAAAGGAGACGCTCGCCCGTCTCACCTCAAAGAGTCAGAACAAGAAGGGTGCGAAGTATCGCCGCGAAAAGCGAGATGCCGTACAAGAGCGCCTCAATAGCGAGATGGCCGAACAGGCTGCAGAGAGCAAGGTACTGAAACTGACCGAGTTTGTAACGGTTAGCGAACTTGCCACGATGATGAATGTCGGTGTCAACGAAGTAATCGGCACCTGCATGAGCATCGGTATCATGGTAAGTATCAACCAGCGCCTCGATGCAGAGACCATCAATATCGTGGCAGAGGAATTTGGTTTCACCACCGAATACGTAAGTGCTGAAGTGCAAAATGCCATCACCGAAGAAGCCGACGACGAGAACGACCTCGTCAGCCGTGCACCTATCGTCACCGTGATGGGTCACGTCGATCATGGTAAGACATCGCTGCTCGACTTCATCCGCAAGACCAACGTGATTGCCGGTGAGGCAGGAGGTATCACCCAGCACATCGGTGCCTACAATGTGAAACTGAAAGACGGTAGAAAAATTACGTTCCTTGACACTCCAGGTCACGAGGCATTCACCGCCATGCGTGCCCGTGGTGCTCAGGTGACCGATATCGCCATCATCATTATCGCTGCAGACGACAGCGTCATGCCTACCACCAAGGAGGCCATCGCGCATGCTCAGGCTGCCAATGTGCCAATGGTATTTGCCATCAACAAGATTGATAAGCCCGGTGCAAACCCTGACAAGATTCGTGAAGACCTTGCCAATATGAACCTCCTCGTAGAGGAATGGGGCGGTAAATACCAGTGTCAGGAAATCTCTGCCAAGAAGGGAATCGGCGTTGATGCTCTCCTTGAAAAGGTATTGCTCGAAGCAGAAATGCTCGATCTCAAGGCTAATCCCAACAGAAAGGCTACGGGTAGCATTATCGAGTCGTCACTCGACAAGGGACGTGGCTACGTTTCTACCGTGCTGGTAAGCAACGGTACACTGAAACAAGGTGATGTGGTGATTGCGGGAACAGCTTTCGGACGCATCAAAGCCATGTTCAACGAACGTAACCAGCGCATTGAAAAGGCTGGACCTGCAGAGCCCGCTATCATTCTCGGACTGAATGGCGCACCTACTGCCGGTGACTCGTTCCATGTGATGGAGACAGAGCAGGAAGCACGAGAAATAGCCAACAAGCGTACACAGTTGCAGCGTGAGCAGTCGCTCCGTACCACTAAGACACTTGGACTCGACGATATCTCACACCGTATTGCCTTGGGTGAGTTCCACGAACTCAATATCATCGTCAAGGGTGATACCGACGGTTCTATCGAAGCACTCAGCGACTCGTTCCTCAAACTCTCTACTGAGAAGGTACAGGTCAACGTCATTTCAAAGGCTGTGGGTCAGATCAGCGAGAACGATGTCATGCTGGCTTCTGCATCAGATGCCATCATCATCGGCTTCCAGGTTCGTCCTTCTGCTGATGCACGCCGACTGGCAGAGCGCGAAGGCGTGGAGATCAACACCTACTCTATCATCTATGATGCACTCGATGAAGTGAAATCTACTATGGAGGGTATGCTCGACAAGGTGAAGAAGGAAATTCTTACTGGTGAAATCGAGGTAAAACAGGTGTTCAAGATTTCAAAGGTTGGTACTGTTGCCGGTGGTTTGGTGACCGAAGGAAAAGTACACAACAAGGACAAGGCTCGTGTCATCCGCGACGGTATTGTGGTTCACACCGCTGCCATCGATGCACTGAAGCGCTATAAGGACGATGCCAAAGAGGTTGCCACTGGTTTGGAGTGCGGTATTTCACTCGTCAACTTCAACGATATCCAGGTGGGCGACATCATCGAGACCTTTACAGAAATCGAAGTGGAACAGAAGCTTTAACCCACCTCTATCCTATCCCTATAGCAACAAGGGCACAACCATGACGGTTGTGCCCTTGTTGTTGATATGCATATTCAAAGTTCATTCTAATCATGCCGACATACTACTACGGGTCTTCTGAGCCTCATTGGAGTAGCCGGATAGAAGTGTGAGAGCGATTTCAATTTCAATAATTGTAGTTTTTTAAACCTGAACAATTCACTCGGTAATACACAATTCTCATGACAGAAAACTTGTTGAACGACAATAAATGACAACGCAGACCTGTTAATCGCATAGCGGAAAAACACTTGTCTATTTGAGCCGTTTTGTATAGTCAATAGCCTTGCCGTTTCAATCTACACGTCATTCCGGTATGTATGAGAGGTCTATTTGCTTGGGCAGATTGTCTTTCTTCACGAAAACAGTTCTTTTATACTTATCGTCCCACTTCATCGTAAACTTCAAGTCTTGATGTAGGGGCACTTGCAATGACCTTGTTTTGCTGGTCGCGAAACAGCGATGGCGATACGCCATATTTGCGCTTAAAGGCGATGCAGAAGTGACTTTGGTGCTCGTAACCCAGATGATAGCCGATGGCGGAAAGGTGGTCGGTCGTTGATAGGAATGTGGCTGTATTTGATGGGAATATGCCCAGTAGTTGGTCAGTTGGTGGTCGAATGGTGGTCGAAGCGCGTCAGGACAAAGTCATCGACCACCAGTTAAGCCATTGTATCTCTGTCGGTTAAGCGGTATTGGTGGTCGAGTGGTCGATTTTTTCGACATCGCGTGTGCGCCTGCGTGCGCTCGTGTGCGCGTATGTATGCGAGGAATAATAAGGTCTTTATCTCTCTCCGATCCTATAGATTTCCGCGAACTATATCTCGTTGACATCCCGAACACGCTGGGAAGCAAGCGTCTGAATCGAACTTGCAACATTGCGCATAACAGCACTATGCCTTACGAAGGGCAGACGGACAATAACAACGCATCGCTTGACGTCTGCCCTTATACTTTATTTCTGCAATCCGAAGTCGGCCTGTTGCGCTTCTACCTCTTGCAACAGACGGTTGCGCTCATCTTCTGAAAGTTGGCGAGAAGCTGTTTTCGTGGTAGAAACAGCGGCATTTTCACCTGATGTAGGCTGAATATCGCCCGAAAGCATGGGCAAAGGTGCTGCCACACTCGTCAGTTCAAGGTCGGCAGCGGTAGGTGCGTGAGTGCCAGGGAATGCCACTTCGGCATGAACACGTATTTTTCCAGGAGTGCGAGTTGAACGTATCAGCAGAGGAGCACTACCCCATTCTACCACACGGGGATTGGCGCCAATGGATGCATCGCCGATGACAGAGCCTTCACCCGATACGGTGAAACGGATTTGGTCTTTAGCAAGACGACGTACATGACCGAGATCGTCGGTCACTTCACATACCACAACGATAAAATCGCTGCCATCTGCCACCAGTTGACGTCCCAATGTATCTACACGAAGACGCAGTTTGGTGCTTCGACGTGAAGGCATACGATCATCACGACAAACCACCTTACCATTGACAATACCTTCTGCCACCATGTGCACACGCTGCCAGTTTTTCTGCGTATAACTCCAGTTGCGTGCCTCAAAGAAGTTCCATGCGCCTTTGAATACCACGGGTTGTGAGGGAGCATGACCAACGGAATGAACCACAGGCAATGTCCAAGAATGAACTCCATCGTAGATAGAAAGTCGCACAGAGTCGCAATTGGAGAACACGGTGACGTCAGCATCAGAGAATTGCGTCATTTCATGGGCTATAAACACCTGAGGTTTCGGATCTGACACAAACGGTTGCAATGTGGCAGAAAACATCTGCAAGGCAGTTTTCGGTTGGCGGAAAGCATCATAAATACCTCCCCAGTAGGGATCTGGATGATAACCGCGCTGATGGTCGAAGGGGTGCCATTGACAACCGCCGATAAACTGTCCGGTGGTATGAAACAGTTCGTCGGTGCTCTTGAAAAGGCTCATCGCCTGCATCAGCATAGGTCGTTCACCCCAAGATCGAGAAGCCCTGTTGAGATTGTTGTGAGCATACCAGTCGTCAACGAGTTCGCCAAACTCTCTCGTAAAGATGCACTGACGGGGTTTGTCATCCTTGAAATCATCGCCTGGCCAACCATAGACAACATCATAATGGTCTGCCACTCCTGCCGAATGAACATCGGCAGCAGCCACAGGACGACCTTCATAGGGATATTCCTCTCGTGTGATTTGCAAGGCATCGAGGGCAAATTTCTTGGGATAGCGCGTTTCGTTGAGGATGGGTTCCCACATCAGAACCGATGGATGGTTGCGGTCGCGACGGATAATCTGACGGGTATTGGCATGTACCTTCTCGTCCCACCCAGGTGTTTTATTCCAGTATTGCCATCCCGGTGTTGCCACAATGACAAAGAGACCGAGTTCGTCGCAAGCATCCATAAATGCAGGATCCTGTGGATAGTGGGCGGTGCGGATGATAGTGAAACCAGCGTCACGCAGTCTGCGAGCATCGCGCCACTGCTGAGAGTTGGGCAGTGCGTTGCCCACGTATGCAAAGTCTTGATGACGGTTGGCACCTACCAACTGGTGGTAACGACTGCCATTGAGCCAGAATCCGTCTTTGCCACGAAATTCAAATGACCGGATGCCGATGCGGGTAGTACCGCCATCCATGGGCTGACGACCTTGACGCACATAGGTGTTGACATGATAAAGGGTTGGTGACTCTGGACTCCACAGTTTGGGACGAGCCACTTTGATGCGCTGGCAGACTGTGCGTGTCTCGCCAGGAGCCAGTCGCAACGAGGTAACGACACGTTTTCCTGTCTCCTGCAACACATTGGTCACGGTCAGCGTCACAGGCTGCTGACCAGTATTAGCCACTTCGGTATTGACACACACCACGGCTTTTTCGCTACTGATGTTCTCACAATGCACGAAAATACCGCCTCCAGCCACACGGTTTGCCTCGATGGCATCGGTGATATGCACCATACCTTTGGCTATCAGCCATACATCACGGTAGATGCCACCATGATAGGCAAAATCGAGCGTCATCTGTGGTTTACCTGGAGGAAAACTCTTATCGTCACTATTATCAGCCATAACAGCTACCAAAACATCATCGCCGGCAGTCAGACCGAGCTTCGTCAGCGATATGGTAATAGGCAGATAGCCGCCTTCATGACGTTTCACTTCACGACCGTTGACATAAACCACCTGTTTGCCCATGATGGCTTCGAAATGGAGGGTGACGTCTTTACCAGCAGTTTGGGCGGGCATCACGAAGCGTTTACGATACCATGCCACACCCTGATAGTTACGGCAGCCACTGGCTTCGGCAGGCATCAACTGTACGGTATGGGGTGTGGAAACCACTTCCCAAGCGTGATCATCATAGTCAGTGCGGTTGGCTTCAGGCACATCGCCCAGATGGAAACGCCATCCGTTGTTGAAATTCCACACGGTTCTGCCACTGCCTTCGAGAGGGAACAATCCTGCAACGGATGGTACATCGGCTGCATGCAGTCCCATGACAAGCGTCACCATGAGTAATAAGGTATAAAGTCTGTTCATTGTTTGTTACTTGTTTCTATGTTCTGCCCCTATCGGCCATCTGCACGAAAAAGGGGAATATGTTCGATTTTATCTTTGTTCTTACGTCTGTCGTCATGCTACATCCTGCTTCGGCGGAATGTATGGATGACCACACACCATCTGAGGCAAAGGTCAGAAATCAGTACGGAATGATGACACAGGCAAACCATCGTGCATTAAATCACCCACTGCCCAGTCGGACCATGCATAACGTACTGCCACAGGATGGGCAACGCTGTCGGACTTCACATAAACGCGATTACGGGCTATCCACACATGGTTAGCAGGATGGAACACACTGTCGCGACCTGCCACTTCAAAGAGTTTTGAGGTGGTGCCATGTTCGAAATAAACCCATTCCTTACTCCGGTCAAACTGTACCACGGCAGTATCTCCCTGAAATTCCACTTTGCTATAAGTAGCGAAATCGGGCAATCCCTTCACGCCGTAAGTGTTTGTAAGGGCAAGCAGAGCCAGTCGTTCGCCGGCTTGTCGTTTCATGCGTGGGTGAATGCCATATTCCAAACCGGCATCCATCAACACCGCCATACGGGCATGGGGTATGCGCTGCTCAGCCAAGAGTTGTTGTTCGCGCAAGAGTTGGCTACCGCTCCAATTGATGAGACTATAATCGTAGGGAGCTATCTGACAATAGTAGAATGGAAAATCGCCTTGCTTCCAGTCGGCACGCCATCCTCGTACCATGGTTTCCAACAGTGAGGCATAGTAGTCGTAACGGGGCACATTATCCTCACCTTGATACCAAATAGCACCACGCATGGCATAACCGATAAGGGGACGAAGCTGTCCATTATATAAAGCGGTGGGGCAACGCTGCTTCAACCGATTCACATCCTTCTCATCACGAGGGAGTGTCACCTTTGGAAATGCCTTCAACCAGTCGGCTGCCATCCATGCTTCACAAGCAGAACCACCCCAGGCGGTGACGATGAGTCCAACGGGAACATCAAGTTGCTGACGCAGCGCACGTCCGAAATAATAGGCGGTGGCAGAGAAATTGCGCACGCTCTCACTGTTGGCCTCGCTCCATTCGCCTTCTACATCGGTTTGTGGAGTGATTGCAGCATGGCGTTTGACGGTGAAAAGGCGCATTTTTGCATCTTTACAGCGCAAGAGTTCTTCGGTTGTTCCCTCTACAGGCTGCATCTTGAAACCTTTCATGGGCATCTCCATATTCGACTGTCCGCTACAAATCCATACCTCACCAACGAGCACATTGCTAAGCATGGTCTTTTCACCGTCGTCGATAGAGATGGTGAAAGGGCCTCCTGCTGTGGGAGTTGTGATGGTGATAGAGAAACTGCCGTCGGCATTTACACGGCCTTTCCATTTACCATGAGTCCATGAAGCAGTAACGACCAAAGGGGCACCAGGTGTCGCTGTGCCCCAAAGCCGACATTCAGTTTGCTGCTGAAGCACCATGCCATCGGCAAAAAAGCGAGGCATCACGACCTTGGCTTGCACCAAGGTGCAGAGACACAAAAGCGGAAGGGATAGTAGAAGTCTTTTCATTATTGTTGTTTTGTTGCTTTAGTAATACGGATAATGGGTTGGGCAAGGAGACCTGCAGGCAATAGGCTGTCGCCCTTGGTGCGGTATCGGGCATTGGTCCAAATGCCATCAAACGGGGCTTTGCCTGCATCAGCACCACGCAAAGCATTATGCCAAGTGTTGGTAACGGCGATGCGCAACGTATTGTTGCCACGATGTACAGCATTGGTAATATCTACCTCGTAAGGGGATGTCCATACAATGCCACAGTCGGTTTCGTTGACCCAAATCTGCGCCACATCTCTAACATCAGGCAACGAGAGATAATAGCGTTGTCCCTTTTTTACCTTGATTTTGAAGTTTGTGGTATAAGTAGCACGACCACTATAATAGCGGATACTATCGTTGGATGACGTTGTCCAATCAGCAAGTGGTTGCTGCTGGAGACTGACACCATTGTTGTGGAAGTGGATATCCCATGGTGCTGTGGTGAGCACATGGTGTTGAAGCGTTGTTTCGGGCGCATTTCCTTGTGACTCATCTGTAAATATAACAAATGCCGAACCATAGGCTGACAAGGTTAACATCAGTTCGGTTCTTCCGTTGGAATGGCGGAAAACTGGTTGTTCCTGCTTCCCATCGATAGGATAATAGATATGAGGAACACCTTTAGTGGTGCGCAGCGATATGGTCATGGTGCGTGCGCTGTCCAGCTGATTGGCAAGGAAATATATCTCTGTATTGCCATCACGACGATGGTTGAATGCCACTCCTTCGGGCAATAAGGCATCAGGGCCGATGACATCGAGAGTGTCTTGACAATAAGGTGTGCGGATGATGCGCACGCCTTGACTTTCGAGTTCAGCAATGCGACGCTTGGAGGCATCGGAAACGAATGAGCCTTGTGGCACGACGAGCGCCTTATAATCAAACCTTCCATTCTGCAATCCGTCTGGATTCATCGAGTCGTAGCAGTAGCCATGAAGGGCATTGACCCAATTCTTGAGGTCTATGATACCTGCAGAATGGCGCACTCCAACGGGACTTTCTTCCATGGGTTGCCCCTCATTGGCAAGGCGCCGTGCCTCATCAGCTATGCGGTCGGTACCAAAAAGACCGGGCAACATGGGCACAAGACGGTCGGGAGTAAGTGATCGAGACGGCATTTCGTCACCAGTAAATACGGCAATATCTACTACGGGAACACCACGTTGAAGCCATTCTTGGCATCGGGTGATGTAATCGACCATACCCTTGGCCTCACGAAACCAAGTTTGGTCACGTTGGAAGAAAAGTCCGATTCCATCGAGAGTCATACCGGGGCGGCGGTCCATCCATGGGTTGTGGGTGTTGACATGAAAGAACAGTCTATTCATGCCCAATGCCAAATTGCGATCAAGCAATGGTTTGATCATGGCTGGAGTTTCATTCCAAACACCACGAATCTCGGTAAATCCCTCTGCCTGAACGATGGTTTTGCCATAAACATGCGCTCCACTGATGGCATCAAGCATATCGTTGGGTTTGTCGTGTGTGGGAGAATTGAGCCAAAACTCACCCATCGGAAAATCCACATAGCGGTAGTGGGTCAGTCCATCGCTAATCATGGTGGGGGCAACACTCTCTGAGGAGAGACTCACCCCATATTGACGGGCCTTACGGGCTGCCGTGGCAAAGAACACATCGTTGATGAGATGGTCAATGGTGGTACGGATGTCACGCAACACGCGATCATCTCCTGGCATCGGAATGCCTGCATAAACGGGAAGGAAAGGTAAAAGGTCGTAACCACAACGCCGCTGAAACTCATCAGCAAACGACGCTGACCAGTTTTGCGACCCACATTCCCAAGAGTCAATATGCATATAGCGCACTACGTTGGAATGGGGTCTTTTCATAAACTGTCCAAACCAACTATCAATTTGTTTCTCTACTGTTTTCTGTGTGAATTTATCACACTCCAGTCCCTTACCTCCACCTGCAGTGGCATTGGTGTGACCTGTAGCGGTATGGCCAAAACGAACAATACGCCATATTCCATTGCCCAACGGATGTCTGGGGCTACCATCCTTGTCGAGCATCACCACTTCTGGAAAATCTGTCGAAGGACTGTTGTTGGTGGCTATGCGCCACACACTACCATTCTTGGCTTCATACTGATCGATGACAGCATCGGCCCCCAAACGGATATCACGTATTTTCAACGTAGGTGCCCATTTAGCAGCATCAAGATCTTCACTACCGGGTTCGGTGCCTACAGGCGTCCAATAACAACGAAAATATCGGGCTGTGGTGGCAGGAAGACTATAGGTATAGTTCTGATCGGTATTCTGCCATCCTTGTCGGGGAGGTGTCAATTGGCGTACCAACTGATAGGTTACACCATCCGTACTGGCTTCAATACGCAATCGCTGCGCCTGCACATTGTTGCCACTGGGCACGATATGGATACTTCGTACTTGTTGCGGAGCATCGAAAGAAAACTCGATAAAACCGGGTGTTTTCGCACGAAATACTCCCTTTTCATCGCGTTTGATCGTTCCGCCTTCATGGGGTTTGGGCAATGGTGATGCCACACGAACGGCAAAAGCGGCAATATCACGATAGAAACCCAAATGGCCGGGATGAGCTTGGGGCAAGGCAAATGTGGAATGACGTCGGTCGATATGTACGATGGTGTCGGTCCATACCACCTGTTGCATCGATTCTTCAGGACTAATCCAAGGACCGCCTGCCAAGGCAAAGCCATCGCAGATATGCACACCCATCTGCATCTGTAGTGAGTCACTCTGCTCCATGGCATAGTCAACCATCTGCCAAAAGGTGGGTGTGAGTTGCTGGGCAGTGCCTTGATAGTCGGGCCGTTCACCCACACCACGTATGGGCATGAGGTAACAGCCTTCCAATCCCACATCTTTCATGGCTTGAAGATCTGCCTTGATGGCTTGTTTGCTTACTGCACCGTACATCCAATACCAGAATGTCCAGGGGCGCGACGAGGCATGTGCTTGCATGCCAAGTGTCAAAAGGGCAATGCTGATGAGATATTTCTTCATTCGAACGAGAGTATTGCGGTGATGGAATCTGAACCTTCTGCCCAATAGGGTTGTGCAGAAGGACCATTGAGATCGGTGGTATTAACCTTGTTGCGCACAGCAGGAATGGCTCTCAAGAGCGAAACACCAGTTTCTGGCAAAGTATAGAGCAAGTGGTCACGGCCATCACGTGGCTGGTAAATACCTACATAGGCATTAGGCTGACGGATGCCGATAACGCCCTCTTTTGTTTCAAGTTGCATCCAGTTGACGGTAGAGAAATAACCTTTAAACTCAGGATATTCGAAGGTTTCACCAGGAATGGGATCATTATAGGCAGTGGTCCAATAGCCATATTGTGGGCCATCGAGGCGATTTTGCCATACACGATAAGGGCCATTGCCCACCCAGCGTTTGCCTTTCACCTGCTGTTCTGGATAATCGAAAGTAATACCCAACAGATCTACCACACCATTGAAATACCAATGGGCGGTCAGTCTCACACTACCATCGGCCATAAAGGTCCATTCCACTTGACTTAGAGAACCATGTCTGTAGGTAGCAACGAGTGTGGAATCATTCCATGAAAAACCATCGAAAGTACCTTGATCAGCATAAGTGATATAGTCGGTTTTCTTCTTAAATGCCTCTTTATCATCATGGTTATAGAAGCCATCATCGGAACGGTCGCTACGTTTGGCTGCTACGAAACGGGGACCATTAGCAAAGGAAATGATACGATTTGCCACAGTAACAGACTGAAGACAACCGTTTTTCTTCGAGAACGTATAGTGGCGACCACCCACGGCAACAGTGGTTGTAGTGTCGGTCTCATGCGGTTGGAGCTGTTGAGCTACGACAGGTTTATCAGCAATGAACTCCTCTGCGAAGCGCCAGGTATAGATTTCCTCACCTTGCGGATTACATACTGTCACGAGGAGTGTGCCTTCTGGCTGTTGGGGTAAAGTAATATATCCCTCGGCATGAGGATTGATATCGGGTGAAGGCAATGAGCCTTGTGCCAATACCTTAGTGGCTGATTCCCCGTAGCGAGGCATTGCCACATACTGATAGGTAAAACGGCAATCCTTCAGCGAAGTAAAATCATAATGGTTTGCCACTTTCAATCGGTTGCCCTCCCTACTGATTTGTACGGGACACCATATTTCACGGATAGTATAATAAGAGCCTTCTTTCTCCATGTGGGGACCTACAATGCCATCGGAGGCAAAGTTACCCATACAATCGACAAGCCCATTCATATCGGTACGCACCACACCTTGATCCATCAAATCCCATAGAAATCCGCCGGCACAACGTGGATTGGACATCATGAGGTGCCAGTAGTCTTTCAGTCCTGCTCCATGTCCGCCATCATAGAGGCCATGAAGAAATTCGGTAGGCATGAAGATTTCTTTCTGTCTCATGTATTCTGCCGTTTCACCCCACGAACGGTAATGTTTGGTTTCAAAGCCATTGCGATTGGCCCAAGGATAGAGCACCACACGCTGTTGAAGGTCGAAACGATGGAAAACAGGTTCGAGGTCGTAGTTAAACCCGCCTTCATTGCCATTACTCCAAAAGATGATAGAAGGATGATTGCAGTCACGAGTGACCATTTCTTCCGCTAGTTGCGACCCAACAATAGTGCCGTGTGCCCAATGCCAACCAGGAAGTTCACACTCTACATAGAGTCCGAGCGAGTCACAAGCATCAAGAAATTCAGGGTCTGCAGGATAATGAGACAAGCGTACTGCATTCATATTCATTGACTTGATAAGCTTGACGTCTTCTATATTTTTGGCTTTTGACAGGGTGCGACCGGTTTCTGGACGGAAAGAATGACGGTTGACGCCCTTGAATATAACTTTCTTGCCATTGATAAACACGCCATCTTCGGCATCGCCATTATAAGTATGGCGGTATTCAATGGTGCGGAAACCAAACTTCTGACGTTCCACATGAAGCAAACGGCCACCACTATCACGCAAAGAGAATACTGCTGTATAGCGATAGGGTTGTTCGGCATTCCACAAGCGGGGATGGCTGACCATGAAATCTATCAGGGTATGGTCACTACCAACAGCAAATCTGTTACTATGGGCAATGGTTTTACCACCCTCATCAACAATTTCCACTCCTACTGTAGAACCGGGAACAGCACGGTTCAGATTGACTTCTGCTCGCATACGACCATCAGCTTTCGCATCTATGGCTATTCGCTGGATGTTGAGAGCTGGTTTCGCCACGATGAAGACAGGGCGCCAAATACCGCCGAAATTCCAATAATCGGCACGACGTTCAGCAAGATTCACTTGTGGATCAGCACTCTCCTTTGACACTTCCACCTCAAGGCGATTAGCCTTTTTGCCGAAGAAAACACGGTCAGAAACATCAAACTGAAAACGGGTAAAACCGCCTTGATGCAGTCCAGAACCAGCTTTACGCCCATTGATGGTCACTCGCGCATCGGTAAAGACAGCTTCAAAGGTAAGCAGAATCTGTCTGCCCCGCCATGCTTCAGGCAATTGGAAAGTAGTACGATAATGTCCTTTCTCATCAGCAATGCCTTCGGGAGTTGCCTTGCCATAAAAGCGCATACCATATTGGTAAGTACCAAAACCTTGCAGTTCCCAGCACGACGGCACTCCAATCTTAGTCCATTGTCCGCTGTTGCAACCATCAGTACACCGGAAATCCCACTGCACCATATCGTCAGCACCGTGCCCGGAGAGATACTGTCGTTCGGTTTCTACCGACGGTTGAGCCTGAGTTGCAAGGATAACCATGCTAGCCAGAGCAGAAAAAATCAGTCGTTTCATGTCGTTATTTATTTTATAATAAGGACGCACGAGTACACGTTATGTCATCATCTATACACAGCATACTTGGACTATCCTAAGGGCATAGGACAAGATAGAATAGTAGTAAGAGGCAAATAAAAAAAGCACATGTCAGAACTGCATGACAAATACGCTATCGAGACTTCTTTCCCAAAGAAAGAAAAATTCGCTCTTTCAATCTAGCAGTTTCCTCACTGCTGAGGAATGAACAATCATCAAGATGCATCAAAATATCGCATGCGGTGAGAAATGCATGATGGGCACGATAGGGCGCAGTAATATAGGTTTCCCATCGGGAAACCATCGATGTGTCGCGGTCGAGTACGTAGCGGATGAAATCATCATCACACAAAAACTCATCAACCTGGGTATAATAGTGCTTTTTCACGTGCCTCGTCTTTTTCTAATGACGTATAGGCACATCTGTTGTCATCACTGAATAGTCTGTAAGACACCTGCTGATTCGCGCAATTTCAACATACCACGGTGCATCAAGTTACGTACTGAATGGTAGTTCATCTGCATACGCTCACACACCTCAGGATATTTACGACCTTCCAAATAGTAAAGGGTGATGGCTTCACGCTGTCGCGGTGTGAGACATTGCATCAATGCTGCCACTTGTTGAAATTGCATCTGTTCGTCTTCGATCAATAAGTATCCTTGTTCCACATCGCAGTCAGCTGCTCGTCCTGCATAACACTCTACTTCATTGTCGCTGCAAAATGACTGATGACGAAAGGCGTCAAGGAGACGGTTCTTCATAGAGATGACCAGATAAGAGGCAAAATTCTTAATAACTGTCTGCTCGCTTCGTTTACTATATACCTTAAGGAAAACTTCCTGAATGCAATCTTTCAGCAACTCTTCATTATGTGTCATGCGCAATCCATAAGTATATAAAGGTTGTACATACATTTCGTACAACTCGGCAAAGGCTGCATCGCTGCCCTTGCTGAATTCGGTGAGGAGCGTCTGAGTACGCGCTCTTTGCGTTTCTGTAGTCATTGTTGTTAGGTAGTATATGTGTGTAGTAGTTTGTTTGTTTTCTGATGACAAAGTTAAGAAGAATTGATTTATATCAACCGAAAAAACAAATAAGAAAATGGGAAAAATCGTGAAATACCGATTTTTCCCATTATTTAAGTCATTTTTTACGAATCCAGTATATACCTCGTTCGGTAAACTCTATTTGCCGTCGCACCATTCCTTTCTCGGTGATATCGCCAGTTTTCGCATCTATCTGCATATATTTATAGGTAGAAGAACTGGCAAGCGGCAGACTCAATGGTGTACTGGTTGTCTTATATACCACATAGCCACAATCACCTTGCAACAGGTAGTTGTCGTCAATTTTCTGCGGTTTCATCGAGGTTATGTCACGCAAAAACATCTTATCATTCACCGGAACATTAGCACATGAACCACCTGCCATCAAAGCTGCCCAGCCCATTTCAGGATACTTTTGGGCGGAATAGATGACTGCTTTATCAGGATAGCTGGTGCGATATTCCGCTACGGCACGATACACGTCATCAAAACGCACACTACCACCACGGATTTTACGCATATACTGGCGTGGTGCCATATTCATACCACCCGGCGGTGCATATTGTCCTTTTTGATGGTTGTACCATTGTTCGATGTCGATGATATCGACAATTTTTGAGCGTATAGGATCGTTCAGAATACTATCCTGCACATCCTTTGTGACAGCCAGTGCCACCAAAGTGCGACCATTTTCCGTTTCCCATTCAGCAACCACATCGAGCCAGAAGCGCACAAATTGCAGGGGACCGGTAAATTCCTCACCAATGGAATGTACCACATTAGGCTGTCCTTTGAAAGCATCAAGCATCTGACGGATATATTGCCGATGAAGCGGACGGAGGCTTTCGTTGGTAGTATCGTAGAAAAGTTGAGCGGTGAAGATACGCTTGTCACCTGTAAAATTGACTGGTTCCAAGAATGGTGTATGGTTCACATTATTGGCAGTACGCCATGGACAATCAACCCAATGGGCACCAGCCTCCAAGATATTGTGCTGAAAATAGTGTTGGTTTTTGAGTAGGATACCTATGTCTTGCGATTTTTCAGCAAACTGACGAAGACGATAGAAATACCACAGATTAGGTTTGGTCAAATCGTAGAGCGACAATCCATCCCATGCTGTACCTTGTCCGCTACGGGCAAAAGGCTGTTCAAAGAACGGTGCCCATACGTCACCATTCTTACGACGGATGCGTTCATGGTCATCGCGTCGGCGGTCAGTCCATAGACCATAGTTTTGGCTGAATATTACTGTGTGCGATTTTTTCATGGTTTCTACCACACTATCCACACGGTCGGTGAGACCAGTACCTTCTTCGCCAGGTACGAAACGAGTGAGTGCAGCTTTGGCTTTAGGCAGGAAACTACTTATCGTGCGACCAGACCACCAAGGCGTTTGATGCTTCTGTCCAACCAATACAGCACCATTTTTGGTAATCCAACCATTGATTAGGGCATAGACGGACGGATTCTGTAGCGATGGTTTAGGAGATTTATAGGCCAAAGGTTTAATCGGTGTAATGTCTGCTTCAAAATGTGCGGAATCAATCCAAGCCTCCATCGTAGTACGTGGCAACAGGGCTTCTGCCGACATTTTCATCGCCACTTCCATAGTAGGCGAACTGCTTGCAGTAGTATTTCGCTCCAACACACGGCATCGTTTATCTATCTCATCCCGATCGGTAGTTAGGCGTTTCAATAATTGGTCACGATACGCACTATAGGGTTTGACATGTTCGTTCATCTTGGAATACTCACCATTGCCTACTATCTGTCCCCAACAACCAATTGAATAATTGCGATTCAGCGTATCAGGTGAATAGCAGAACAAACCTGCAGCCGTACACTGCCAAAGCGTGCTATTGGCGGTATTCCAGCCTGCGCCAAACTTCTCCAACTCCAGATTACGGAACAAAAGATCGTTGCCATCAATGTTGACAAGGTCAAACAACAGACCTGGCGCCATGGAAGAGATACTGCCACTGGGACCATACGATTGCCAACTGTCACACTGTACAAAGGCATTGGGACCTGGAGCAGTATGTCCGGCAGCATAGTCGTTGATGCCATATTCGGAATAACAACGCTGAAAGAGTGTTTTTTCGCCCAATACTAAATAGGTGCGACGACGTAAACCACCAATCTCTGACACAGGAGCCAATGACTTGCAGTCTTCAACAGTGACCTGAGAAGCGCTGCGACCTACGACAACCGAAGAACCTGCAAAATGTCGGAAGGTGACCATACGTACCCAGCAATTCTCAGCATCAGTAATTGATACGCCATCCCAACAGTGGTTTTCATCTTTCGGCAAGGTGCGGTCGTAATCAGATTCAAGTGTAAGATTCTCTACGCCGCAACGTTCAAGGAGCCCTGGTTGGGTATAAGCAACAGCCTTAGCCCCGCCCCACCGTTGTTCTATCGAGAGGGTTACGGGAGCGTCGAGCGCCAGTGTATTGCCCTTATACGACATGATACGGCGATTCCAACGCAGATCAATATCCCCAGGATGCCATGCCCAATACCCCATCCGCTGGCCTCCGCCAAACGATTCGCAACCGAGTGAGCGAATCCAATCTGCAGTAGAAGGCCGCCATACAAGGAGTCGGGTGCCAGTAGTCCATGTTTTGGGTAATGACTTAACACCTATGGATAGAGCGCCAGCAGGCGTATTTTCCACATCAACAGTATCTCCATAGATGCGCTGGGGCTGTCCTTCGATATAGAGTAGCGCTCCCCTGTCGTATCCTGTCTTGCGCAGAATGGTGCGGTCGCGACCACTTCCACGAAGCACCACGCCACTGGTTCTTATACGTAATGGAGTGGCAAGGTTAAAGACACCGTCTCCCAACAATACCGCACCACGGACACCCAATCGAGCATCGGGTTTCTGCCGACTTACCATGTCAATGGCCTGTTGAATCAACGGAGCATCATCACCACCTGTAGGTTGCACATAGACCTTCACGGCAGCATCAGGAATCGGCTGTTCCGAACGTTCATACCCACAATACGAGTAATCCATCGGCAACACTTGGGCTGCCGATGGAATTACCATAAGTAGGAAAAGGAGTTGTAAGAATCCCTTTTTCATCATTTTTCTGTTTTCTTTTGTTGTTCTATGCGTTTGTACCATGCCTCACGTTCAGCTTTCAGATTATATCCTCTTGCTGTGAGCCAATTGTTAATGCGCCCTTTGTATTTGCCAAACCAACCATGCTTCTTATTAGAATTTTCGGCATCCATGGCAAATTCGCGTGCCTCTTTCAACCATGCCAGAATCTGTGTTTTCTCTTCATCCTTGAGTGATGGTATCATTTCAAGGTGAGCCTGATATGTTTTGGGCACCACGCCATAGGTCATTCCATCTTTCACAGCCTCTACCTGACTATCGTTAAGATAGAGCGAAAGAGTTGCTGTAAACTCGAAATGATGCTTGTAGAGTTCTGCATCTCGACTGCGTTCTGCACATTCTATAATATGCTGACGCTGCTTGGAATCAGCCACCGAGTCTTTGGCAAAGCGTTTTTGCTGTGCACAAGTCTCGTGGATATCGTTGAGCAGGAAGTAACGGTTAGCTATGATATGGCATACATTCTCAGCCTGTTGGGCATCGGCGAGCTTAAGACCATTCACTATTTTCTGCGATCGTGCCTTGATAGTCTCCACATATTGCGCATCGCGGCCTTCGCTCTTCAGCGCCACTTGAGCTATTGCCGAAATAGCAGAGAAGAACAGAAAGCATACGATAGTTGCACATTTTATCATGGTTTTCATCATTGTCAATACCTTGTATTACATCAGTTTACCCTTGGCAGCAAGTGTATCGTAGTTGTTGTTGAGATTACGCCAATCCACTTTGCTCTTGGGATCGATGCCATTGATGTACTTTTCTATATTGGTGTATCCATCGCCATTGCAGTCGCCGTTAGCGTCAGAAGGATCGTTAGGATTCAATCCGTTGGCAATTTCCCACTCATCAGGCATACCGTCGCCATCGGTATCTACCCATGGTGTCCAAGCCTTATATTCAGGATAGCCACCCATCTGACGGGGATCAGTAATGACACCTTGTTTGTAACTGTCCTGCTGAAGACGACGATGTTTGAAGAATCCCTGTTCGTTTTTCGACTTATCGTGTAGTCCCCACATGTCGCCATAGGGATTGTCTTTTACTTTCTTCTCATACTTCTCCACGAAGTATGCCTGTCCGGTACGCACCTCATCACAGATACGCTGATCGACGATATCACGTGAGGGAATAGTAGCTCCAGCATTTGACAATACCCAGTCGAAGGCTTTCTCTGCACCCATGATGTTGACAAATGGCATTTCGAAAGGTTCGTTGCTACGCATCAGAGCGAGTTCTGTAGCATCAATATCACCATCCTTGTCGGCAGTCTGTATGCCACCATTCCAGTTGTTGCGCGTCACTTCATCATATCCTTCCATGATATTGCCGGTAGCATACACACGTCCAAACTGCTTAAAGGGGAAGAGATTGACGCTACGGCTCTCCGATTTTACAATGCGGTGGCCCACTGGTGAGTTTTTCGGAGTGAGAGGACCTGGTTTATAATAGTTGTTGATGAAGTTGGACATGGTAGTAAACTCACCTCCATCAGCAGTACGGTGTACCCAGTTATAAACCACGTTGTTGACGAAGTTGAACACACCGCCCCATCCTATACTTGGGTTACGTCCAGTATTATCTGCCCAAAGGTTGCGCATAAATGTGGCATTTTCGCCACCGATGGTAGAACCAAAAGCATGGTTCCATGTATCAAGTGCTTTAGCAGAGATGGTGTTCTGAATGGTAACATTAACTGTAGGCACCTTTCGTTTGGGTTTTCCATCCTTCATGTCAAACATGTGGCGATAGAATGAAATATTCTCATCCAGTCCCCATTCACATGAACAGTGGTCGATCATAATATTGCCCACAGGGTTTCCACCGAAGGAATCCTCGCGATGCCATACCAGAGTTTCACCTCTACGGAAGCGCATGTGGCGCACGATAACATCGTGGGTATCCACCTGAAACGACTCGCCAGCAATAATCACACCTTCACCGGGAGCAGTCTGTCCGGCAATAGTGATATATGGCGCACGTACAAAGATGGGGGATTTCAGACGGATGATGCCCGATACGTTGAATACAACGATGCGTGCACCGCCCTGTTCACATGCCCAACGGAACGATCCGGGACCATCGTCATTGAGATTGGTGACAGTCAATACCTTTCCGCCACGGCCACCAAAGGTGTACATACCGCCTCCCTCAGCTCCGGGGAAAGCGGGGATTTTTGCCTGACGAAGGTCGTATGGACGCGAAGCCCAAGGCACATAGGGTTTTCCTTCCTGTGCCTCTTTCACCACGATGGGGAATGCTACTGCCCAAGCTGAGTCGCTATGGGCTTGCCACTTATTCTCCAAAGAGTCAATCAGTTTTTTTGCTTCCTGTGTGATCTGTGGATACTGGGCTTTGGCTGTTGCAGGAAACAGCAGAGTGGCTGCCATTGCAGCCATCAAAACAGAGTGTTTCATTGTTTCTTATGTAGATTTTATTGTAGTTGGCTGTGGTATTCGACTATAATAATGACGAAAGGTTTAAAGAAATGTACCTATTTATCACAGGATTTTTTTCTGAGGAGATGGGCGGGGGCTGATGGGCTGAGGTTTCTATAGGGAATAGGTTTTCTAGAAAACTTAGCCCGCTCCTCAAAAAAAGGAATCCCTTGCACCGATGATGCAAGGGATTCCTTTTGATATGTTTGTTTCAGATTATTCAGCAGTCAGCGGGTCAAACGTACCCATCGCACCACCGTTATTAGCGTCTTCCCATCCAATGGTTTGGGGCAAACCGATATTCTTTTCTGAGATAGCCGACGAGAAGCCAAGGAAGTAGTACTTCGCACGGAAGTTGGTATAGAGATCCACCTTTGTCGACTCACCATTGGTCTCACGGGCGTCGCCCTTCTTCAGTTTGCGCACGAGGTTGTCGCCATACCATGACTTCAGCGTCTCCAACTGGTCGGTCAGGTCTTTGCGCAAGTCAACGCCAGCAGGACGCGTCACGCCAGCCTTCACCAGAGGATCCGAGTCATAGGTGGTCTTGCCGACGCCATACTTATCAGCAGTACGGAACTCCATGTTCTCACGACGCTGACCGTTGAAAGGCTTGAAGCCGAGCCATGTGCAGGTATTGCCACCCCATCCTTTCAGCACCTTGGCACCGATAGAGGCGAAGTTTGCACCACCATCGAAGAGCAACCAGCGACGCATGTCGTCGAAGCGCTTACCCTCATAGGCAAACTCCACCTGGCGCTCATAGAGGATTTCGCTCATGCAAGTGGCCTGATCGCCTGGCAGATCATAGGCGGGAACGCCAGCACGCTGACGCACCTGATTGACATAGCCCACAGCATCGTTCAACTGACCGGCACCGCAAGCCACCTCAGCGAGGTTGAGCAGCACCTCAGCATAGCGCAGTTCGATGAGCTGTGCTGCTGAATGGAAGGGCGCGCCATTGCCAGACTGTGTAGGATTGTAGGTGTAGAGAGCAGAAGGATTGACATCGAGGTCATCACTCTTTTTGCGCACGTAGATGCCCTGACGGCTAGCGAGCAAGTTGTCGGCACCATAAGAGTTGCCACTTTCAGCATTGCCCTGGTCGTCGAGCGTGGTGTACCACACATAGTTCCAAAGCACATAGTTCTTGCCATCCGATGGGTTGTTGGCATTGGCAGACGAAGCATCGCCATTATAGGCCCAGCGGAAACCAGGCATAGCGAAGGTGCGATAGAAACGTGGGTCGCGGTCCATGAATGGATAGTTGGCATCGTAAGTATACTTGGAAGTAGGCAGTTTGGTATAGGTTTCCATGCCCTCAGGAATCTTACCATCAGCCATGGGGAACATATCTACGAGCATAGCCGAAGCATTCTTGCCCGAGCCACAAGTATTCTTAGGACGGATGCCGTTCTCCCAGTTGTTATTCTTCTGGTTGTCGGCACCTGTGCCCTTGATGTTGTTGTGGAGTGTCACAAAGACAGCCTCAGGGTTTTGTCCTACCTGAGTGAACTGAGCGGCGAAGTCGCTACCATTCACGTTGTTGGCGGTTTGATAGAGGCCATAGCCACAAGCATTGATCTTGGCGAGGTCGGCCTTCATCTCGGTGTAGGCATTGGTCCAACGGCTTTCATCGTTGTCGCGGTTGAAGAGTGGACTTGCCCAAAGCAGCAGCACGCGGCCTTTCAGGGCTAGAGCCGTACCCGTGGTGACGCGTCCCCAGTTGTCTGAGTCCCATCCGCCATTGGTAGTCTTAGCCTCAAGCAGTTCAGCCGACTGCTTCAAGTCTTCAAGGATGAAGTTGATGCTGGCCTCAGCCGAAGAACGATTGGTGAACGAAGTCTCCACGGGATCGAGTGGTTCGGTCACGAGGGGCACGCCACCATACCATTTCACGAGGTTGTAGTAGCACCAGGCACGGAGGAAGTAAGCCTGTCCGAGCATGATATTCTTATTATCCTCGCTGAGTGTGCACTCTTTGATGTTTTTGATAAAGTCGTTGATATTGCGAATACGACCATAGCAGAGTTCCTGGATATTGCCGTCCGAACCCTTGAAATAGTCGGGTACGCTGGTACCCGTAGTTGTCGACGATAGTTCGTTTTGCGGGTCAACGAATGCGCCGAAGCCGCTATATTCCTCTGTAGATTTGGCAGCGTCGTCGGCATTGCCGCATGAGGGGTACTTCCAAGAGATGTTGCTCACCTGTGGCAACGACCAAGCATAGAGGTCATTGAGGCGGCCGTTGGCACCCTCGATATAGTTATATACGTCCTTGTTGACATTGTCGTAGTTCTTCTTTTCCTCAAGGAACGAGTCGCTACAAGCCGAGAAAGCAGCCACTGTCAACAGACCGAAACTGAAATATTTAATTGTTTTTTTCATATTCTTATACTATTATATATAATGTGTCCCAATAATGAATTAGAACGAGAGGTTGACACCAACAGTCCACTTGCGGAGGTTAGGATAGCTGCCGTAAGTGCCTGCCATAGGATTCATAAACTTATCAGGATAGGGGTTGTAGAAGTTGAGCACGTTCTGACCCGTCACGTTGACACGGATGTTGTTGATACCAAATTTCTTGTAGAGGCTTGAAGGAATGGTATAAGCCAAGGTCAGACGGTTGAGGGCCACACGTGCAGCACTCACTCTCCAGAACGAAGAGGTCACGGCATTCACATTGCTATAAGCCAGGTTAGGATACTGTGCGTCGCGGTTGGCTTCCATCAGCAGATTTCCGCTTCCATCATAGATATCCTGATATACAAACATGTTGTCGGGATTCCAGAACGACGGCATGTTGCAGTATTCCAGGCTACCGTTGGGTTTCAGAGCAGCCGAAGGCACTACGGTGTAGCCACCCCAGCTTGCGCCAAACTGAGCGGTGAGCGAGATGCCCTTCCATTCAGCGCCGGCATTGATGGTGAATCCATAAGGGTTGGTGCGGTTGGAGAGTTGCACCTGATCGAGCTCCTCGTCCACGTTGTGGTCGGGACCAGCATAAGTGCCGTTCTCTTGCAATGCGCCACGCACATCCTTATAGATCAGCATACCTGGGCGAACCTGTTCTTTGGTCATGCCCATATAGGTGCCATAGCTGCCGTCTTCCTTCTTCATATACATGTCGAAGTATTCGTTGATGTCCTGGAATGAACGGAACATGCCAATGCACTGCATACCCCAGAGTCCCATGTCGGTGCGATGTCCCTTGGTAATTTGGCGATACAGTGAGTTGCCAGTCACCCAGTCCATCACGAGGACCTCATTGTCGCGATAGCCAGTGTTGAGACCAATGCGATATTTGAAGTCCTTGCCAATCTTGTCACGCCAGTTGACGCTGAGCTCCCATCCCCAGCTGTTCATCTCGCCGAGGTTGACAGCGGCACTCTGAGTACCAACGGTAGAAGGCACGCTCTGCTTGATGTTCATCAGCATTTCGCGGTTCTTCTCATTGTAGTATTCAGCAGAAACGGCGAGTCGCTTGTTGAGCACCTGGAAGTCAACACCGATGTTGGTCTTGTAGGACTTGTCCCAATGCACGTCGCGGTTGACGGCCGAGTTGTTTTTATTGATGGTGATACGGCTACCCGAATCGATGTTCGCACCCGTACCGAAGATGATACCCTTGTTGGCATCCTGTGCATAGACCTGCATCCACTGCCAAGCAGCGGTGTTGTCACGACCGGTCATACCCCAGCTGGCACGCAGTTTGAGGAAGTCAACCCAAGATGCAGCTTTCTGGAACCATTTCTCTTCGCTGATTACCCAACCTGCTGATACTGCAGGGAATGTTCCCCAATAGTTTTCTGGAGCAAATTTAGTAGAAGCGTCAGAGCGGAGCAAGAATTCGAAGAGATATTTATCAGCATAAGCGTAGTTGATACGTCCGATGTACGACATCGTACCGCTCTCACTGCGGGTGAACACCGTGGTGCGTTCGCCGCTAGCCGAGTTATACTGACCTGTGGTGAAGGGATAAGGAGTCTGACGCTGACCTTCGAGGTATTCACTCTCGGCCTCCGACTTCTCAATGGCGAAGAGCGCGTTGACATGATGCTGTCCGAAGTCACGCGCATAGGTTGCGGTGAAGTTCATCTGATAGTTGTCGGTGCGTGTCATGGTGCGGTAGAGCATATCGCCGTTGGCCCTTTCGAGAGCCACGAAGTTGCTATTGGCGAGATAGTCGAAGCCCTCTTCATCGCCAGATGTTGGTGTATAGAGGTGCTGACCGCTACCATAGCGTTGGTTCATCTTATAGAGTGTGAAGTGAGAACCATACTGGTTGTTCTTCGTGTTGTTGATACTCTTCGAGTAAGAGAACTTCAGTTTCAGTCCTTTGAGGATGTTGCTCCATCCGAAGTCGTAGGTGATGCCAGCGTTGATGTTCATGTTGTTGCTCATCGAACGGCTGTAGTCGCCATTGTTCTGCAGCACCGAGAAGTTGTAGTTCTGGTTTTGGTTCACCTCCGAGTTGCTGACTCCATAGGCAGCCATAGGCATGCCGTTGACATATTCGGGAATATATCCTGGGTGAGTGAGCAGCAGGTTATAGTCTTTCTCATTGCCCGAACCGCCCACTTTCACGAGTGGTGTATTCTTTTTGCCATAGTCGCCGCTGATGGTCAGATTGGCACCGAGCCACTTGCTGACCTTCACGTCGATGCCGGCGCGATAGTTCCAGCGGTTGTAGTCGAGGCGTCCGAGGTTACCGTCCTGTGTGAAGTAAGAAATACCTCCAAAGTAACTGACACGCTCCGTGGCACCGCTGATATTGGCAGAATGCTTCTGCGTGAATCCTGTCTCCCAGTTGTCGCCCAGCAAATCATAATTGAGATTCTTCATAGCCTCGAGCTCATCCTTCTGAAAGAGTGCGGTGGTCTTGTTGAGCGAAGTGTTGGTGGGGTCGGCGGCAGCCACTGCATTGTAGAGACGACCATAGTTATAGGTGCTCAGCATTTTGGGGCGAGCCACCTCATCGGTAAAACCGAAGGTTCCGCTATAGCTGATGGTTGGTTTGCCAATCTTACCCTTTTTGGTGGTCACGAGGATTACACCATTGGCAGCACGTGCACCATAAACGGCGGCAGAAGCGTCTTTCAATACAGAGATGCTCTCCACTTCAGAGGGATCGAGGTTATTGAATGCCTCAGCACCGAGGTTTTGGGTGCTGTTGCCAATCTTGATATCGTTGGGATATACATAACCATCGATAACGAAGAGAGGCTCCTGTGCGCTGACACCCACGGAACCGAGTGAGTTGGTATCACGTATCTTAATGGTGGCGCGCTCGCCTGGACGGGCATCACCGCCACTAACCGACATACCATTAACCAGTCCGCTCAGTGTAGAAGCCAGTCCGCCTGCAGCAATATCCTGCACGTCGTTCATATCTACTGTGGCTACTGATCCGGTGAGGTGTGCTTTCTTCTGTGCACCATAACCTACTACTACCACTTCGTCAAGACTTTGGCGGTCTTCCTGCAGGGAGATCTTTCCTCCGGGCAATACGGTCTGTGGCAGATAGCCGATATAAGAGATGACAACCTTTTGTCCTTTCTGCACATTGATTTTATAAGTACCGTTGACGTCGGTGACCGTACCAGTCTTGGTGCCCGACACCATAACGGATGCACCGATGACGGGTTCGCCGTTTTCATCGACCACGCTACCCGTAACGGTCTGGTTCTGGGCCATGACTGGTGCGGCAGCAAAAGCCATCATCGTACCCAGACATATTCTTGCAATAAACTTTCTCATACTGTGTTCAGTTATATTTTTTGGTCGTTAATGGATTAGTTCTTCCAACGTGGGTCGCCAATAGTACTTGAGATAGCACCTGTGGCTTTGAAATTGATACCGTAGTTGGGCTGTGTGAAGTCGAGTTCTTTCTTGGTCTCAGCGACATCGATACCGATTTCTTCTTCTGTTGCATACTTGCCTTTGTCGGTGCCATCAACTGAGTTGGCAATGCCCTGAATGGTGTTCAGCTCCTGATGGAAGGTCTTGGTGCAGTTGCCCTGAATGAACTTTTGCAGACGGAAACAGTCGTAGAAGATATTGTTATCGAAGGTGATAACATACTCCTTGCGGTTAGGAGTGTTGTTACCAAACTCTTTCTTGTCATAAACGCGCACGAAGGTATTGTCCATCATGGTGCAGCTACCGTCGGCTGTGGGGAATGCACGATCCAAGTCTTTGTTATTGAAACGGAACATGCGGTTCTTGCTGTTGCTTACAATGTTGTAGATGGTGCTCTCCTTGATGGTGATACTCTTGATGCCACCATACCAGAATGAGCCACCGCTTGGAGCCTTGAAGCCGTTAGAGAATCCGCAGATGATGGCACCGTTGGAGTTCTTCATACCATCGTTGTTCAACTGAACCACGCAATTCATCACGCGCACATCGGCGATACCCCATGAGCACTCGCCCACTGAAAAGAGTCCGTCACATACGTTTTTGAAGGCGCAATCCTGGATGACGATAGGATCTTGCAGGATATAGACATCGGCTGGTTTGCCACCGTTCTTACCGGCACCCACCTTCTGGGCTTCGGCTGAACATGATGCAGGAGGCTCTGGTGACATCTCGATGACACCACCCTTACGATTGATGGCGCTACAGTCGAATTTAATAAACTTCACTTTAAGCTGTGCTGAAGTGAAGATAGCAGCTTTCTCGCCCATCACCACAGTGGCATGGTCGAGTTTGTTACCGCGCAAAGTCATCTTGTTGGTTTTGAAATCTACTGCGGTGTTGCAGGTGTATTGACCGCCTGCTTCCAACTCGAAGGCCTGTTCGTTTTCGCTGTCCTGCATATTGGCAGCTACGAATTCAGCAATATCCTGACCGGCAGGAATAGTGATGGCAGGCACCAGTGTGCTGTACTTCACTGCCTCAGGAGCATCGGCCTCGGTATTGTTCAATCGGGTGTTGCCCATGGTGTGGACCTTCACCTCGTAGTTGGTGTCCTCTGCTTTGGGGAATGTGAACGATGTTCCATCTACAGTACCCTTAGCGAGTTCTACTGGCTTTGTGGGGTCGTCCACATTGTAAGCCTCATACTCGTAGCCACCGGCACCAGCCACGGTTTCCCATTTCACAATGACGCTCTCACTTCCGTCGGAATTGACCTGCGAACCGAAGGTCAGTTCGGGGTTTGTGAGCTTGCTGTTGGTAACAGAGCTAACGAACTGCTCTTCTGTGAAACCGTCTTCTGCACATGAGGCAAGCATCAGCGCACCAGCACCTACGAGGGCTATGGCACACATTTTACCTGATGTAAAGATTCGTTTTTTGTTCATAGAATAAATCATTTTGTTAGTAATTAGTTTTTATTTATTGTCTCTTTTTTCTTGAAACAGTCTCTTGAGGTATGCCACATTGGTGGAGAAGTTATACTTCACGTCTCTGACACGACTTACATCGCGACTGCGCTCCACTACGAGCCATCCGCTCCACCCCATGCGGTCGAGGGTGCGTTTCACTGCGGGCATATCGATTCGCGTATCGCGGTCGAGGGTGACGCTGTCGGTCAGCGAGGCATGGATCTGGGCGATGCGGCGTCGGCCCAGTATGCGCAATTCTGTCGATGGGTCGAGCCCTTGGTCAACGGCATCTTGAAGATTGAAGTAGGCTTTCACGCCCTTGCTATCAACATCGGCAAGCATCCGCTTGGTGTGGCGGGCATCCATTCCTGTGCGCAGCGCGATAATTTTGCCTTCGCGGCGTGCCATCTCTCCGGCTTCGTGCAGACGTGCAACAAGTGTGTTATAGGGTTCGCCTGTCATCGTCTGCCACTCGCGGCCACTGCCTCCCAATGGCAGGAATGCCACCTTGGCACCCATCACGTCCATGGTTTTCAGACAGTCTGCTACGAGGTCGCGCCAGTTGTCGCGCGTTATCAGACTCTGTGCAAAGAATCCAGACATGGCTACCGATGGCACTTCGATACCAAGTGAATCGGCTGTATGACGGAAGAGTTGCTGGAAATGACGATCACGGAGTTTGTTGTCAAATTGCGGTCGTTTGCCTAATGGCCCCATATCCATCTCGATACCATCAGCGCCAATGGTTTTAGCAAGCTGAAACTCTCCTAACTTTTGTCGTTTCAGCATCATCCAGTCGCATGCAGCCACACGATATTTCTGTGCAAATGCCGTTGTGACATTTGTCATTATCATGAAGGCTACACATATCATCATGTGTAAGGTGGATGTTTTTAATTTCATTTTAGGTTGTACAAACTATACTATATAGTATTTCAGTATAATGACGCACCATTGCACGGTTTGTCATCATAAACACTAAAAAAAAAATTCTTTGTTTTTGCTTCACAGTTTTTTTTATTTAGCTTATCTCTATAATATTATAAATGTACGCGCACACATGCGCACGCACGCGAGTCTTTAACAATTTCGACCACTCGGCCACCATTCTACAATATAACGCACGCTTACAGGCACTTACACCGGGTGGTCGATTCCTAAAAATCGGGAAATTCGACCACCATTCGACCACCGTTCGACCACTGACCAACAATCACTTTGTTTTCATTTCGACATTGCCAACACTTTTGCCAAACGTTTGAAAACACCTTTGGCAACATTGGAAAATACCTTTGTCGAACATTAGACAATACTTTTATCAAACGTTGAAAACACCTTTATCAAACGTTG
>SAMEA3663178__coassemble_153_pt1 | contig 25779 bp, 23 predicted proteins | sample SAMEA3663178__metabat2_high_PE_009 | metagenome-assembled genome bin SAMEA3663178 (sample SAMEA3663178) | pig gut metagenome | biome: pig gut; feature: pig-associated habitat; material: faeces | place: Denmark | collected 2012
TTTCAAGCGTTACAATATAACAATATAACAGTTTTGAAAAACCAAAAACAGGGTGGTTTTGTGGTTTATGATTCCAATTCTCCCCCATTATCTTCATATTTTCAACTTTTCTTTGTACTTTTGACAATTATTTGTGCGATTTGTCGTTATTATAAATATGAAACAACAGAAAACAATGATTTGCGGATGGATCTGCACCATGGCAACGGCAATGGTGATGACCGCCTGTGTGACGCCCAAAAACTACAACTATCTGCAAGATTTGCAGTCTGGCAGTGTGACCACAACACCTGCCAGTGGCTATATCCGACTGCAGCCAAAAGACGAGATTTCTATCCTCGTGAAGAGTAACAGTGCGGAACTGGATGCTCTATTCAACAAGGGCATGACTACCACTATGAGCAATGGAAATGCACAAGGGTCGCAGTATGTGGAGGGCTACAGACTCGATGCCAACGGCAACATAGATTTCCCACAATTAGGCACCATTCATCTGGCAGGCATGAGACGCAGCGAGGTTGAGAACTACATCAAAACACGATTGGAGGAAGAAGGACTGCTGAAACACGCCACTGTTACCGTTGGTTTCCGCAACCTCAGCTACACCGTGATGGGCGAGGTGAAAAATGCTGGCGAATACGCAATAGAAAAAGATGAAGTGACGCTACTGGAAGCACTGGGAAAGGCTGGTGACCTGACCGTATATGGCAGAAGAGACAGCATCGTAGTGGTGCGCAACGATGGCGAGCGCCACACCACCCTCATGGCAGACCTCACCCGTGGCAAAGCTCTCCACGAGTCGGAAGCCTACTATGTACACCAGAACGACCTGATATATGTGAAGGCGAACCCAACCAAGATTCGACAATCAACCACCAACGGCAACGAGACACGATCCATGTCACTATGGATTTCTATTGCCTCAATATTGGCTTCGCTCGCTGGTCTCATTACCCGATAATCCTCAAAAACAACTATGAAAAAAGTTCAGAAGAGTTTTCTCCAGATGTGCATCAGCCACTGGCGATGGTTTGCCGTGAGCACCATTGCCATGACCATTACAGGGGTGTTGTTCCAGCTTGTTGTCACACCACTATATCGTCGCACCACCGACATCATGGTGAAAGATGAGACATCGCCAGGCAGTATGCTGTCGAGCATGATAGGCATGAACATGTTTGCCAATATGGGATTCAACATCACATCGAATGTGGATAATGAATTGGAAGTATTTCTCTCGCCAGCCTTGATGATGAAGGTAGTGAAAGACAACCATCTCGATGTGACCTACACCACAGGCAACTGGTTTACACGCGAAGAACGCTACGGCGAGACACTGCCCATAAAGGCGCAGTTTGGTGCAGCAACAGATGCAGACAAACTGCGGCTCCGCGCCACACTACACGAGGACGGGGCTGTGGTATTGACCGATTTCGAGAAAAACAAAGAACAGATGAAAGGTGAGGTAAGCGGACACATCAACAGCGTTTGTGTCACGCCCCTCGGTCCCGTCACCTTAATATCAACTCCAGCCTTCCAAACGCTGATGCGCCAGGCAAAGACACTCACCATCACCATTACCAAACAGCCACCCTACGAGATGGCAGAACGCTGTTTGAAGCGAATCAAAGGCGATGTGCTCAACAACAACACGTCGATAGTGCAACTCAGTTACGATGACGCTTTCAGCAGTCGTGCAGAACTGATACTCAACGAGCTGACAAGGGTGTATCTTCAAGCGTGGCAAGCCGACAAGGACGAAGAGCGACAGGCCTCAACCAACTTCATCAATCAGCGCATCACAGAGATAGAAGAGGCACTCAGCCAACTGGATGGCAAACTCGCCGACTACGAGCACGACAACCTGTTGGAAATAGGGGCTGCCACACCTAACGCAATGGCAATATCTGCTGCCGATATCAATGAGATGATGCTCAAACTGAGCAACCAACGGTATGTGTTGAAACACATGCAACAGTTGATAAGCAAGGAAGGAGACAACCATCAGGTATTGCCAGGCAACATTCTACCCGACAACGACAATATTGCCAAACAGATTGCAAATTACAACACGCTAGTGCTGAAACGGCAGAATCTGGCAGCAAACAGCAGTGAGCGCAATCCCTTGGTGCGCGACCTCGATGCGCAGATTGCGCCCATGCACAATGCCATTGCCGTTTCAATCAGCCATGCCCTGTCGCAAATAGAGATTCAACTCAAAGGGGTGGTAGCCAAAGAACAGGAACTGACAGGGAAGGCGGCAGAACTGCCCACTAAAAAGAGCAAGATGCTTCCCACCAAACGCCAACAGAAGGTGATTGAATCGCTATACGTCTATCTGTTGCAGAAGCGTGAAGAAAACGGCATCGACAGAGCATTCAACAATAAAAACATACGCGTGGTAACACCGCCAATGGGAAAGTTGCGCCCCATCTTCCCCCGTAAGCTATGGACCTTTGGAGCAGCATGGCTCTTGGCGCTGCTGTTGCCCATGATAGTACTCTATATTCGACAACTCAACGACACGGAAGAAACAGAGGAAGAGAAAACAGCATGAACCGCACACGATTGAAGTCTGACATCAAACGACGCATGGCAAATGGCGCGCTATGGACCTTTACCGGGACGGCTGTGGGCAAACTGCTGGTATTGCTGGCAGGCATCGGCTGTGCCCGACTGTTGGGCAAAACCCAGTTTGGCGAGCTCGGCATGGTGCGTTCCACCATCGGCATGTTCATTGTGTTTGGTGCAGCAGGCATCGGAGTGACAGCAACACGCTTCATAGCCCAACACCGCCATACTGACAGCGCACAGGCAGCTTCCATCTGCGCCATGTCCAACCGCTTCGCCCTATGGTTTGGAATGGGAATCATGGTGGTCATGATAGGTTGTTCGGGACTATTGGCAAACAATATTCTCCACTCGCCACAGTTGCAAACAGCATTGATGCTGGGCGGACTGATGCTGTTGGGATCAACCCTTAACGGATCGCTCAACGGTATTCTTGCAGGAATGGAAGACTTTCGCAGCATAGCGCTATGCACCCTTGTGGGCAGCGTGGCAGAAGCGACATTGATGACCACCGGTGCCTGGATCTATGGATTGGAAGGTGCTGTTGTGGGATTCGGACTCGGTGTGGCGGTGCTCTATATAGCCTACCATTTTGCCGTGAGGCGCACCCTGCAACACGCAGGCATCGCCACCCACGGTGTGGCTATCCGCAAGAAAGACTGGCAACTGCTGTTGACCTACAGTCTGCCAGCAGCACTATCGGCGCTGATGGTCACTCCCGTATTCTGGACTATCCGCGCCATGCTCGTGAGGCACGACGGCTACGCAGAACTGGCAGTATTTGAAGCTGCCGACCAATGGAAAATCATCATCATGTTTGTTCCAGGTGCTATCAGTCAGATAGCCCTCCCCATCCTATCGAGCATGACAGAGAGTCAGACCTTCAGCCACACGCTCCGCCTGCACATCCAACTCATCGCAGGTATTGCCTCGCTGTTGGCATTACTGATCATTGTGGCAGCCCCTGTCATCATGCCTCTCTATGGCACAGACTACACCAACCATGTCACACTGTCACTGCTCGCCGTATCGGTGGTGTTTGCCTGTGTGTCAAACGTGATAGAGATGGCAATTTATAGCATCGGCAAGATGTGGACAGGATTCCTGTTCAATGTCGTATGGGCTGTTGCCACATGTCTGTTGGCCCTATGGCTGTTACCCCTGCATTGGGGATCGTCGGCATTGGCGATGGCAGTATTATTGGCGTATCTGCTAAAAACCATCGTGATGGGCGTTTATATCTGTTTCACTCCCAACAGTCAACCGTTATGAAGACACGCGAAGAACTCGGCATAACACTATTTGCCATCGCACTGGTATTGCTCCAGTTTGCCGGCTACGCCTTCGTTCCGCTGTTAGCAGGGGCGCTACTGCTGTTGTTTTCCCAGCACACCTTTGCAACATGTGTGAAGAGTGTACCCTTGTTTGCAGGCTTCACGGCAGCCTCGCTCATTGTCGGGCTCTTCATGATGATGGCGCGCCCCACCGAAACAGCACCATTGGCACGATGGATTCAGTTTTATTTCCTCACCGTCATGCTGATGGGAGTAAAAGACAAAAGCCGTTTGCTGACCGCTGTGAAATATACCGTTTATGCCATCTTTGCAGCCGATCTCATGGCGAATATACTGCAGGTGGCAGGAGTGAAGTTGCCATGGGTGTATCTGACCATCCGTCCCGGAGAACTGATTCCGCGCTTTCAAGGCATCAAGGGTAATTCGCTCTATTCGGGTAGTATTTCGTTTTTGGCACTATGTTTCCTCATCAACGAGATGGGACTTCGGAAAAGGTTGCGCTATTCTGTAGTCTTTCTGATGGTGGTCAATCTGCTATTGGCAGGGTCACTCCGCTACTTCATCTCGTTGGCGTTAGTCTTGGTGCTCATCACCTTCCACCTCTATCGCCATCGAAGCTATCTGCTGTCGGGAATATGTGCCACGATAGGTATGGTGGTTGTACTGACCCGATGGACAATGATGAGTAGTGAGAGTAATTATTTCCGTTATAAACTATGGGGACACACCATCGACCGACTCAACGACAGCCCGTTGGTTGGCAATGGTTTTCTGTTTCAACAAGTGACAGACCACACGCGCTTCAGCGTCAGAACGCTGGCAACAGCCGATGTGACAGAATCGACCATTCTGCTCTTCGGATTGTGTTTCGGACTCCCATTGATGTTCTTGTTCATCGCTTCACTATTCCGCACCTTCTCACATTACAGTAGCTATAAACACTATGCGCCCGAACTAGGACTGTTTCTCGGACTGGCACTCGATCTCTTCTGGGGTGGCAGTATCGACAATGTATTGTCGCTCTCTGTATTGTTGATTTGCATGTATCTCATCAATCAGAAACATCAAACCTTATCACATCCGTAATCATGACTCCCAACTTCTCTATCATCATCCCAACCTACAACCATCTGGCATTAGCACAACGTGCTATAGACAGTGTGCGCAGCCAAGAAGGGGTAAGTATGGAAATCATAGTCTGCGACGATTCTACCGACAATCGCATCGAACAGTATGTCATGGGACTCCACGATGATCGAATCAATTACCACCACAACCGACCTCAGTTGGGGGCGGTGGGCAATTGGAACGAAGGACTCGGCAAGGTTACGGGCACATATGGCATTGTACTCCACCACGACGAAGCCTTGGTGGGCAACAACTATCTCGCCCAGTTACTGCACGTCATGCGACAGACCAATGCCGATATTGCCGTATCGGAAGTGCACGTCATAATAGGAGAGAAACAAAAGAAGCGACACTTTCCTTCACGATTGAAACAATGGATGCTGCACCACCCCACCACGCTATTTGGCCTCAACGCCATCGGGCCATGTGCCTGCGTAGCATTTCGATGCAACAAGCAACAGGCGTTTCATGAGCCGTTGCAATGGCTGGTCGATGTGGAATGGTACTACCGTATGCTTCGCGCGTCAGCCATCGTCTATTATCCAACACTCATCGTGGAGTCAGCCCACGACCACGAAGGGCAGATTAGCCGTAGCATCCATATCTATCAAGCGTGGCAGCATGATGCCAAAATCATCGGTACCATGCACAAGGGCATTTCTCTACGACTCATGCTGGCCATCGGGAAGACGATTATGACCGTCAAGCAACAATTTGGCAGATAGTTGCGCCAAGATATTTCGCAACATCGTTTGCATTTCTGCTGATTTATCATTACCTTTGCATAATAATGACACAACCGATAAAGATTGTCAAGATACTTGGAGGACTTGGAAACCAAATGTTTCAATATGCCCTCTATACCGCCTTGCAACGACACCATCCCGATGAAATGGTGATGGCAGACCTGCATGGGTTTAATGGCTATAGGCGAAAATACCAACTCAACGAGGTGTTTGGCATCGACATCAAACAGGCAACATGCGGAAATATAGCCCACGTGGCTTACCCCTACCCCAACTTTCAATCATGGCGGTTTGGTAGCAGGTTGTTGCCCAAGCGAAGAACCATGTGTGTAGAGCCACACAACTTTGCCATCGACCATGAGGCTATTAGCCGACAAGGCAACACCTATTATGATGGTTACTGGCAACATGAGGATTATTTCAGCGACTGCCGTGACATACTCATGGAACGATTCCACTTTCCCGACTTCGCCGATGAAGCCAACACCGCATTGGCACAACGGTTGGAAAAGGAAGAGGCTGTCAGCATCCATGTGCGGCGCACCGACTATATCGGCGATAAGCTATTTTATGATCTCACCGCCACCGACTATTACACCCAAGCCATCCACTACATCCGACAACACGCTCAGGCACAGTTGTTCTGCATCTTCTCCGATGATATTGTATGGTGTAAAACCCATCTGCAACCATTGCTCAACGATGTAGAAGCCATCTTTGCCGACTGGAACAACGGCAAACAGGGCATACAGGACATGCATCTGATGACCCTCTGCCGACATCATATCATCGCCAATTCATCGTTCTCATGGTGGGGCGCTTGGTTGGCAACACAGACCGGTGCCATCAACATTGGGCCAAAGCTCTGGTGGCGACGACAGGCTGCGGTCACTCCTGTGCCCAGCCATTGGATAACCATATAACAACGCATGAACAGATGTATTAAAACAAGCAAGCCATGCAACAAATAAACTGCAGTATATTGCTCTCCGTCTATCATCGGGAAAAGCCAGAATACCTACGTCAATGTTTAGACAGCGTGTTCAGTCAGACTTTCCGTGCCAGCGAGATAATACTCGTGGGCGATGGCCCGCTGACAGAAGCGCTGGACACGATGATTGACTGCTACCGAAACAATTATCCCGAACTGCAGTTTGTGCCACTCAAGGAAAACCGTGGACTTGGACTGGCACTCAACGAAGGTCTTCGCCACTGCCACAACGACCTTGTGATGCGCATGGATACCGATGACATCTGCTACCCCAACCGACTGGAACTGCAATACAACTACATGGCAGAACACCCTGACTGTGACGTGTTGGGAGGATGGACCGACGAGTTTTGCGCCACTCCCTCAGAGACCATCTCTATACGGCGGTTGCCCGAGCACCATGCCGACATTGTGAGGTTTGGCAAACGCCGCAACCCGATGAACCATCCTACGGTGATGTTCCGCCGCGAAGCGGTGATGCGTGTAGGTGGATACCATGACATCTATCTGTTTGAAGACTACGACCTATGGGTAAGACTCATCATGGACGGGGCACGATTTCACAACCTGCAACAGCCGCTCATACACTTCCGCACCTCTACAGACTTCTTCGGCAGACGGGGCGGCTGGCGATACACCAAGTCGGAAATCAACCTATTGCGATCCTTTCATCAGTTCAAGTATATCAGCACCATAGAGATGACAACAAACATGCTGATGCGGTGTGTTGTAAGACTGTTGCCCAACAAATTGCGACAAAACATCTATATTTTCCTACTACGTAGATAATAAAACCAAGATTGCTACGTTAAAAATAACATATGAATAATACCCAAACAAAACAAATAGACAACTATATATACGATGGCATGAATGCTTTTGAACGAGAAGTGAAGCGATGGTTCGACTTCATCATGGCAGGAATGTGCATCATCATCTTCTCCCCTTTGTTTCTCGCCTGCTATCTGGCAGTACGGCGTGGGAAAGACGGTCCCATCATCTATCGGCAGGAACGCATCGGACGCTTCGGACGCCCATTCTACATCTATAAATTCCGCACCATGGTGACCAATGCCGAGAACAGCGGTCCTCAGCTCTGCAACAATGCCACCGATATCAGACTGACTCAAGCCGGACGATGGATGAGACGCTACCACCTCGACGAACTGCCACAGTTCTGGAATGTGTTGAAAGGAGAAATGTCGTTTGTCGGTCCACGTCCTGAACGTCCCTACTATATTGATCAGATTATGGAAAGAGATTCACGCTATCAATTTCTATATCAAATACGTCCAGGAATCACCTCCTATGCCACCATTTACAATGGCTATACTGATACCATGGAAAAGATGCTTCGCCGCCTGGAGATGGATCTCAACTATCTGAGACACCGTTCGTGGTGGCAAGATTTGAAAATATTATCCATTACTTTCTATAAGATTGTCACAAAAACGATAAACAACAGGGCATCAATATTTACGGAAATGTAGGCGTAAATATTGCGTTTCAAGAATCATTTTATCATTATCAAGGCATTTGATGGCAAACGACTGTTGCAAGGCATCAAATCCGAAAGGACGCATCACCTCAAGGTCGGTCACCTCCTCATCGGGTTCGTCGCGCAGATGCAGATAAGGAACAGAGAGGTTCAATTGGTCGTCTGTCCGGTCGAAATGAAACAGATATCCCGTGCCGTTGCTCTCCTCATTCTCCAACAAGCGCACTTCTATCAAGCGGTTTTGCACAGCCCAATAAATCATCGATTGACGCATGTCTGTTGTGCCTTCTGTGGCAAGAGTATCTACTTGGCGCAGTTGCCAGAAGCCATCGAGGTCGCCATTGCCTGATGTCTCGATGTCGCAAGCCACCAAAGCCATACATATTGTCAATACAAATATCAGCCGTTTCATTATCTCTTTCTCCATTTCAGTATTCCGTTCTTAATCAAAGTGAGTTGCACACCATAGTTGTCGCCCAGCAACGTTCCGCTGTCCATGGCAAGAGCTCCTCTGAGCGTCCATCCCCGAGTCCATCGTTCCTTACCATCGCGCAAGCGGTAAGAGGCTTCAGCCAATAGACTGACGTTATGCCGTGGATCGGGAAACGGTGCCCAATAGGTGCCAAAACCTTTCTGCCACGTAGCCAGTAAGCGATAATGTAAGCGGGAAGAAGGATCGCCGGCAATACCAAGATGACAGGCTACAGTACGGTTGTTCTCCACAGCAATACGATGGTCGCTATTATAAATAGGTGAAGTATAAAGCGGATTGCCCATCACCTCACCCCAGTGTTGCCATCCGGTATAGAGGTAATGGTTGTAATAGTTGTCGAGACCTGCAATTTGGTCTGACAGTGTTTGGTCGTGGTCATGATACATGGCACCACTCTGATACTTGGTATAGAGGTATTCAAGCACCATCTTATTCATCCATCGTTGGTCGGGAATACGAAGTTCAAAGCCCCACAACATATCTTTGAAGGCATAGAGATTGTAGCGCCGTTTCACCTGCGTGTTCCATTGGTCTCCCTCGCCATATCCATCAGGACTGAGATGGGTCAGCGCCGACTGGTCTTCAAAGAAATGGTCGGCATAAAGACTGAATCCCCATTCGTCAGCATCGAAATTGAAACGTGCCAGCCAACTGCCTAAGGTATTGCCTGCAGCATTGCGGTTCTCCGTTTCCAACACATCGCCGCCTCCTGGCACCAATGCCTTTATCATTCCTTTCAGTCCGCCTTGATTGTGATAGGCCTTCATCGAGCCATCACTTTGCCGCAGATATGAGGTGCCGCCAAACTGTGCCGCCATCTCCAGTCCGAGTTCAAGCGACACGATGATTTTGTTGGCATTTCCAATACGCAGATAGCCTGCCTTGCTGTGATAAAGAGTGCTTTGCGTGTATTTATATTGCCTTTGGGTAAACTCAGTCTGCCAATGGTCATCGGTTGTCTTGCCATAGGCAATATGTCCTTTTATGGCAAGCCAATGGTGTGTGCCGGGAATGGTCCAATAGTCGGGCAAGGAAAGTCGCACTTGTGGAACAGGGCGGGCATTGATACCCAGAGTTTGTGAACCACTGCTGAGTTCCTGATCTTTCAACTGCATGGGTTGTTCTTTACTACCCACGGTGATCACACCCTTGAGCCAGCGCACCTCAGCATAGGCTTGTTGAACAACAAAACGGCTGGTATATCTGCCCGTTAAAGCCATGTCAAGGCCATAACCAATACCCCAGCGCCGACTATCATCACGTGAGAGTGGACGCTCTATGGTTGCACGCCAAAAGCCATTAGTAGTTTTGAGCGAACTGAGTCCATACTTATTGGCATGAAGCCATAATGGCAAATGATCACCCGCCGATGCCGAATTCTGGCGTTCCATCCGATAGTCAAGACTGTCGGCAAGAGGTTCGCGCTGTTGGGCATGGGCATTGAATGTGACGGCAAGAAGCGTTGCTATTGCAATATATTTCATATCTGGCTACAAAGATACGATTAAGCGAGCGAAGTACAAAAGAAAAATCACTTTTTCTTTTGTACTTCCGAGCGTGAGTACCTTAGCATCTCTGGATGCAGAGATACACTAATTTTGCAAGAGATACAAGAAGATAGTCCAAAAAACATTTCATAGGCATCGTCCTAAGCTGGCATCAAAGTCTATCAGCTCCTTGCATGGAATGAGAAGTGGATATGAATAGGTTTTGAATGGTATTTCTTTGGATATTCCCGAAAAAACAATTACCTTTGCAAGGATTTTTTAATTCTCATCCATTACATTTTTATATGGGACAAGACATCAGTAATCTCTATCAACTCGACGGACGTGTTCCCGTCGGCAAGGCCGTACCCTTCGGTCTGCAACATGTACTGGCCATGTTTGTCAGCAACATCACCCCTATCATGATTCTGGCAGGTGCTATCGGTATCGATAGTGTCACCAGCAGTATGCTCATTCAAAACTGTATGATTATTGCCGGTATCGGCACGTTGGTACAGCTCTATCCGATATGGCGCATCGGTTCACGGTTGCCTATCGTCATGGGTATTTCATTCACCTTCTTGTCGCTGGCCATCAGCATCGCTGCCACACAAGGCATGGGTACACTGATGGGGGCCGTAATTATCGGTGGATTGGTAGAAGGCACACTCGGCCTGTTTGCACGCTACTGGATTAAACTGATTCCACCTGTGGTGGCAGCAACGGTAGTAACTGCTATTGGATTCTCGTTGCTTCCCATTGGTGCCAACTCGTTTGCCGGAGGACAAGGAGCTGCCGACTTTGGCAGTATCAACAACTGGATTGTGGGCAGCATCACCCTACTCACATGTCTGCTCTGTCAGGTGTTTGCAAAAGGTTTTCTTCGCTCACTATCTGTTTTGGTAGGTCTTGTGGCAGGTTACATCCTTGCCTTGTGCATGGGCATGGTCGATTTCAGTGGCATCGGTAGTCGTCCTATCCTGTCATTGCCCCATCTGTTGCCTTTCACCCCAACCTTCAATATCGGAGCCATTCTGTCTATCGTTGCCGTCTATCTGGTATCTGCTACCGAGACTATTGGTGACACGAGTGCGCTCTGCAATAGTGCTTTGAAACGCGACCCCAACGAGCGTGAGATGGGAGCCGCTGTCAGTTGCGACGGTTTCGTCAGTTCGGTATCGGGACTGTTTGGCTGTACCCCTATCACCTCTTTCTCACAGAATGTAGGATTGGTTGCCATGTCGGGCATTGTCAACCGTTTCACCATCGCCACGGGTGCCCTCATCATGATTCTGGGTGGAATATTCCCCATGATAGGTTATGCACTAACCACGATTCCACAATGTGTTTTGGGCGGTTGCACGCTGATGATGTTTGGCAGCATCCTCTATGCTGGCTTCGGCATGATGGGCCGTTGCGGTTCATCTCATCGCAACATGGTCATTGTCAGTCTGTCGCTGAGCGTCGGACTTGGCTTCACCCAAGCCACAGAGATGTTCAACATCTTCCCTGAGATTGTCCGCACCGTATTCGCCAACAACTGTGTGGCAGTGGTGTTCCTATTGGCAGTCATCCTCAATCTCGTATTGCCTAAAGACAAAGCCGAGGCTTAAACACCCTATATTCTATGCGATTTTCCCCATCCACATGACCGCTTATTGATCATGATGGATGGGGATTTTTTCTCGAATCGGGTGTTAGAATTTAGGAGGGACCTGAGTGTTCTGTTCAGGAAGATGAGCTGTTTGATGTCAAGCGCGCACCACATCTACCACATGACTGCCTGCACCGATGAGATCTGCACGCTCGGAAATACTCTTCTGATAGGCTATGAAATGGGCAAAGGTCTCATCACTCATACGATTGAGTCGTGTACGCATATAATCAGAGGCACCATCAGGCGAGAATATCGTCACTCGTTCCAATCCTGCATTTTCGTCCAATCGATTAATATCCTCCAAACGCACATAGTCATACAGTTCGTCTGCCTGTGCTTGAATGTGGAAATTCTGATCCACTACTCCTCTATCCAATAAGCCTCCTATTCTGTCTTCGTCAAAACAATACGACAGAATGCTATATTCGTTCATCAGATAGGCAACAAAGATCAGACCTCCTGGCTTGGTCACGCGCTTGGCTTCTTTTAATGCTTTCAATTTCTCATCATCACCAATAAGATGATAGAGCGGACCAAGCAGAAGCGTGACATCTGCCGATGCTGTAGGCACAAACGGCATGTGGCGTGCATCGCCCTGCACAACATCGGCTGTTGGTTCCCGTTTCAAAAACACATCAATATTGCGACGCACCAATTCCACAGCTTTCACCTCATAGCCTTCTGCCATGAGTGCCGAGGTGTAGCGCCCTGTACCTGCACCAATATCAAGCAAACGATAACCGGGTTTCAGAAATCTGCGCAGATGGTACATGGTGGTTTCAAACTCAACAATACCGTGTCTGCGCAGTAAGCGCAAGTCTTCGGGATGTTTGTTATAATGTTTCTCTATATTGGATAATGCCATAATGCTGTTCTATTACGCTTGTCGAATGAAAGCGCAAAATTATGGGATTATTTTGAGACAGCCAACTATTTACGTGTATTTCTTTCCCTGTACTTGCAATTTCTATAACATGACGAGAAAGATCAAGCCAAGACGTCCCATCTGCAATATTCCATTTATAGAATCGACAGATGGGACTATCTTGAACCAGAATCGGTCAGAAAGCTATGGTAAGTAGCGCATGTCAGCTCACCCGTTTCTTGCGTTCGCAATAGCGTTCACACTGTGCACAGATGTCGTAGCCTAACATGGCTCCTAAGATAAAATCCTCTTCTGGAGAAAGATGACACAACGGTTTTGTGACCATCATACGGATAGCATCCAGACATTCACGTTTGCCAAAGAAGAGATTGAGGCGGTCGTTGCCGATGGGCTGGATGATATAATCAATATCCTCGCGCTTCAGCTTCGACACGGCAAAAGTTTCATACTTTTTGTTGAAGGTGAACAACACCATACGGCGCACACCTTTTTTATACTCATAAATATGGTTCATCAGAACCTTCAGATCTATTGGCATGGTGACTGACTGCATTGTGACTGGAGTTTTGGCCAAATCGCTTATAGGATTTGGAGATTGTTATTGACTATAAAAATGGTTTAATGGCTTCGAGCCATGTATCGATGCGAGTTTCTGTTTTGTCGCTTTCGTTAATATCGTCAAGGGCAAGTCCTAAGAACTTTCCATTCTCTACCGCTTCGCTATCGGAGAAAGAATAATCATCGGTTGGAACTCCTTCGAGCAACGTTGCACCTGCAGCTTTCACTACGTCGGCAATTTCTTTCATACCGCTACAGAACGTATCGGAATAAGAATCGCTGTCTCCACAACCAAACAGGGCAACGGTTTTTCCGGTTAAGTCGGCGCTCTTGAGCGTTTCTACACCAGAATACCAGTCATCCTGCATTTCGCCCACTCCCCATGTGGAAGTACCGAGAATGAGGTTATCGTTGGCTACTACGATATCTGAACTGATATTGGCAACATCTAATGCACCCACGCCGAGCTTGGCGGCTATGGTTTCGGCAATTCCCTGGCATGTACCTGTGGAAGAACCATAAATAACAATTGTCGGTTTCATCTTTTCTGATTTACTATTGCTTGTTGTTGAATCTTGATTGATGCTGCGGGGATCAATCTTCATGAGACAGACACACCCGCAAGAAACGTTTCTTGTTTGCGGTTGCAAAGTTAGAGGTTTTGCGCTTATAGTGCAATACCTAAAAATTGTGGTTCTATTTATTTGGCTTAACGAAAGCGTGAGATTTCTGCTATCAATCATCATAATACACGCCACAACGAACTTATACAACAGACAATATCACTTCATTTCCTGGATGAACAAAAAATCTGCTTTTCTTCGTATTTCGCTCGTTTAATCGTACCTCTGCATCACGGATGCGAAGGTACTCACGCTCGGAAAAACTCAAATATAATTTGGTTTTTCGCTCGCTTAATCGTACCTTTGTATTTTGACAAAGACAAAAACGACAAAATGCCAGAAAATACCCGACATAAGATATGAACGTATTTACAAAAATCATAGCCAACGCCCTTGCTTTGCCTGAGCGAGGCGTGGACAATACTATACAACTGCTTGAAGAAAACTGTACCGTTCCTTTCATCAGCCGATACAGAAAGGAACGTACTGGCAACATGGATGAAGTGCAGGTGGCAGATATTGCACTCATGCGCGAAAAACTACAAGATGTGGCTAAACGCAAAGAAACTATCGTGACGACAATAGAGGAGCAAGGAAAAATGACTGATGCGCTACGAAAACGTATTGAGGATTGTTGGAACATGTCGGAACTGGAGGACATTTATCTGCCCTACAAGCCTAAACGTCGCACAAAAGCTGACATCGCACGTGCACAAGGATTAGAACCGCTCGCCAATACCATCATGCTACAACGGGATCCTAACCCGCAGATGACAGCACAGAAATACGTCAAGGGTGATGTGCAGTCTGCCGACGAGGCATTAGAAGGCGCCAAATTTATTATTGCCGAAACGATAAACGAAAACGAGAAGGTGCGCAAAGAGATACGCAACGTATTTCGCCATAACGCAGTCATCACATCGAAGGTTGTGAAGACCAAAGCAGAAGACGAAGGTGCACAGAAATACAGCGACTACTTCGATTTCTCTGAACCTCTGAAGCGTTGTTCCTCACACCGACTTCTCGCCATGCGTCGCGGAGAGAAGGAGGGATTTCTGCGTATCAGTATTTCCGCCGATGACGATGAATGTAAGAACAGAATCCGCAGAATATATGTACAAGGACGAGGCGATTGCAGTCATTTGGTCGGCGAAGCGGCTGACGATGCCTTCAAACGCCTGCTAAAACCATCAATAGAGACAGAATATGCCCTATCAAGCAAACAAGCTGCCGACAACGAAGCTATCAAAGTTTTTGCCGAAAATCTGCGTCAACTTCTCTTGGCTGCACCATTAGGACAAAAACGCGTGATGGGCGTAGATCCCGGATTCCGTACCGGATGCAAAGTTGTCTGCCTCGATGCCCAAGGCACATTACTCCACTTTGAAGCCATCTATCCCCATGCTCCTAAAAACGACCGTCAAGGGGCTGCTCGTCAAGTACTTGACATGGTGAAGAAATACAAGATAGAGGCTATTGCCGTGGGCAACGGTACTGCAAGTCGTGAGACTTCCACATTCTTGAAAGAGATTGGACTTGATACAGATACCAATATCTTTGTAGTGAGTGAAGATGGAGCATCGGTCTATTCGGCATCAGAAGCGGCACGCGAGGAATTCCCCAACGAGGACGTTACCGTGCGCGGAGCCGTATCGATAGGCCGACGACTGATGGATCCGCTTGCCGAACTTGTGAAGATTGACCCCAAAAGTATTGGCGTGGGACAATATCAGCACGATGTGGATCAAGGAGAACTGAAAAAGAGTCTTGATATGGTGGTGGAATCATGCGTTAATACCGTTGGAGTAAACCTCAACACGGCAAGTCGTCACCTCTTAATGTATGTCAGCGGTCTCAATGCCACAACCGCCAAAAATATCGTGGAATATCGTGAAAAGAACGGGGCCTTCAAATCGCGTGCAGAACTCAAGAAAGTTCCACGCCTCGGTCCTGTAGCCTTCGTGCAATGTGCTGGTTTCCTACGCATCCCTGGAGCTAAAAACCCACTCGACAATAGCGCCGTTCATCCCGAAAGCTACGATATTGTGAAAGCAATGGCAAAGGACAAGGGATGTACTGTGGAACAACTTATTGACAACAAAGAACTACAAAAATCAGTTGACCTCAAGAACTACGTTTCCGACACGACCGGTATGCCCACCCTTACCGACATCATGGCAGAACTTCAACGGCCTGGTCGCGACCCACGTGCAGCCGTAGAAGTATTCGAATTTGACTCACGCGTACATGAGATTAATGACCTGCAAGTGGGAATGCTCTTGCCAGGAATAGTGACCAATATCACCAATTTCGGAGCATTTGTAGATATTGGTGTTCATCATGACGGACTGGTACACATCTCACAACTGGCAGACAGATTTGTGAAAGACCCGAATGATGTGGTGAAATTACACCAACATGTAACAGTAAGAGTGACTGAGGTTGATATAAAACGCCAACGCATATCGTTGTCGATGAGAGGTTTATAAACATTTAAAATAACTATGAAAATTACAGTATTCTGCTCTGCCAACGAGCATATAGACCCCGATTTCTTCAGTATGACAGAAGAGTTGGGAAAATGGATGGTAGCCAACCATCACGACCTCATCTTTGGAGGCACCAACCAAGGACTGATGAACTGCATCGCTAAAGCCGTACACGATGGAGGTGGACGGGTCATCGGCGTTGTACCATCACTTGTAGAAAAAGGTGGACGAACATCCGACTATATCGATGTACATATCCCCACAGATAACCTTGCCGACCGCAAGAGTCTGATGATTGACCAATGTGACGTGGTGGTTGCTCTTCCTGGAGGTGTTGGCTCGCTTGACGAAATCTTCTGTGTAGTAGCTTCAAAATGTATCGGATACCATGCTAAGAAAGTCATCCTTTATAATATGAAAGGATTTTGGAACGCACTCATCGCACTCATGGATGACCTCGACCAAAAAGGAATGATTCGCGGAAACTGGCACAATATGATTGAAGTGGCAGACAATTTCGAACAACTCAAACAATTGCTGAACGCAATAAACGACTGATAACACATGAAATCAATAGGTAGCATCATCAAAGGAAAACCTACCATGACGGAAAGAACAGTCTATTCCATGCTGATGATATGTGGCATTTCCCACTTTCTCAACGATATGATCCAGTCAATCATCCCGTCCATCTATCCTATCATCAAAGACAAATTTGACTTCTCCTTCGCACAGATAGGCATCATCACCTTGGTATTCCAAATGACTTCGTCCATCCTACAACCTTTTACTGGCTATTATGCCGACAAGCACCCACGCCCCTACGCCCTGTCGATTGGCATGTGCTTCACATTAACAGGGTTGCTGTTGCTGGCATTTGCAGAAAACTATCTTTTAATCCTTCTGGCAGTAAGCGTGGTAGGCTTTGGCTCATCCATATTCCACCCTACTGCATCACGCGTGGCACAGATGGCTTCAGGCGGCAAGAAAAGTTTGGCACAAGCCATCTTTCAGGTAGGAGGAAACGGCGGTTCTGCCATGGGGCCACTCTTAGCCGCCATCATCATCCTGCCTTTTGGTCAACATGCGATTGCCTATTTTGCTATTGCAGCACTACTTGCCGCTATCATCATGATAAGGCTTGGAACATGGTTTAAAGCGCGACTCGTCTATGCTGTGAAGCATCCGCAAAAGAATACGGGACTGAATACCGACATCTCCAAACGGGCGAAATACGGAGCACTAACCATCTTGATTCTGCTCGTATTCTCAAAATATTTCTATACTTCCTGTATCACAAGTTACTTCACGTTTTTCCTGATCCACAAGTTCGGCGTCAGCGTACAAACATCACAAATCTGCCTATTCGTTTTCCTGACCGCTTTTGCCATTGGCACATTGGCAGGAGGAATGTTTGGAGACAGATTCGGAAGAAAATACGTGATATGGTTCTCCATCCTCGGTGCAGCACCATTCGCATTAGCCATGCCATTTGCCAATTTCACTTGGACGATAATCTGCGCTTTCCTTTCTGGATTAGTTATTGCATCGGCATTCTCCTCGATTGTGGTTTACGCCACAGATCTGATGCCCGACAAGGTGGGATTGATTGCCGGCATCTTCTTCGGACTGATGTTTGGATTGGGTGGTCTCGGATCTGCCTTCTTTGGATGGTTGGCAGACAAAACAAGCATCGAATTCATTTTCCAGGCAAGTGCCTTCCTACCATTATTGGGCATTATCGCAGGTTTTCTGCCAAACACCCAAAAGAAGGGAGGGCATTAGGCCGAAACACGAGAACCACGACTCACCACATGACGACTATCAACAAACTGTCGATTGGTAGTTTATCTGTTCCCGAAGCCATCCCGAACTCATCCCGAACCTTTTTCGATTGGATCCCAGTTGAAAAAGGTTCGTTCTCGTCAACTTCCCAATAACTTCTCGATAGAGGTTCATTCGGCCTTTACTAGTGATGCGATAAATTTCGCTTAACTATATTTATATACTTAATATTTAATCACTTACAAGTGTTCTTTTATTTTTTGATTTGAATTTGATAGAGTAATTTTGCAGCTAAAACTGCAGAATTATGAATATCGGCAAATATATCTTCGCTCAGGTCATTGACTTCATACCTCGCTATCAGTTCGACAAACTGGTAAAGAAGTACAAAGGTGACTGGCATGCAAAGGATCTGACATGCTATAATCAGTTGCTTCATCTCCTGTTTGGACAGATTACAGGATGTGATTCCATTCGTGATATTTGCTTGTGTCTTGAAGCTCACGGCAGCAGCATTTATCATCTAGGAATACGCAAGACTGTTAATCAATCCAATCTGTGCCGTGCTAACGAGAAAAGAGATTACCGCATCTACGAAGGACTTGGAATGTATCTCATCGGCATAGTCCGACCTATGTACTCCAATACAAAGGTGGCAGAGATAACGATAGAATCAGTACTAATTAAGAATTAAGAATGATAAAAGTGACTTTTCACGGCTGAAAAGTCACTTTTTTCCATTTTGAACGGTGTTTTTCCGTTTTGTCTTTTCTGTTTCCCTTTTTTTCATTAATTTTGCAGCAGAATTTTGTAAATAACTAAAAAAATAAATTAGGAATGAAGAAAATGGTTCTTTCTGTGATATGGCTTGCGATAGCGGGAGTATTCACAACAATGACAATGTCGGCTTGCTCCGACGACGACGAGAACAACAGCACTAATGGTGGTGGCATTACCATCGAAGGTGTTGACCAGGCGGAGTATTTCCGCAAGAACCTTGGAATCTTTTCCGAAAACGACAGCATCCTCTTTCCAATGCGAATGACTGTCTTGGACGCGCTCACTCCTACCGTCTATAGCTTCTTTGTAGAAGATATGGAGGAGGCAGAGAGGTTGTTCCTTGCTTGGATTCCCGACAAGGCTCTCGATGGCGTGAGCCGCAACGGCAGCACCATAGTCTATGCTCCGCGCGACGCACAGGGAGCGTCACAGGGTACCATCACTTTCCGCGCTGCCCTGCCAACGGAAACGGCTACGCTTGCCGTGGTTGAGTTCAACGGAGTGAACAAGATGAAAGGCATCGACAAGATAAAGTTCCAGCCTGAGTCGGCGATGCCAGACAATTATGACATTTATCCCAGGCCTCTGACTTTAACTGATATAGAAAATGGCAATTGGTTTTATCGAAAAGTGCCAAAAGAAGAGATTTTTACATGGCATGATGATAAGGAAAAATTGACTATTTACTATACTTACCCCTTAAGAGTACACTTATATGAAGTAATGAATGTTAATTATAATTATTATTCTTGTCATTGTTATTGTTGTTTTAATTTAGCAATGGAGAATGACCCAAAGTTTAAAGCAGAAGTAATAAAAAGGTTTAAGGAATATCAAACTGAAATATTCATGGGAGGGGGGCTTCGACCGAACCTCAAAAGCGCATGTACCTATTTCAAACCTTATCACTTCAAGAATGATGAATTGGTTTGGGGCTCACCGATTAATAATTTAACTCCATATGGTGACTATTGGCTTTTTCGTAGCTATCCTGTTAAGGACGGTCATCCAGTAAGTTTTCTAGTGTATTAACGTGAACTTGACGAAATATATCTTACCAGGGTCATAGGGACAGTACGTAGGTTCGTTATTTGTCGCGAATCAGTGGTACCAGTCCCTATGACCCGCAAGGCAATATTTTATAGACAACTCGAAATAATGACATTTAAAGTAAATTAAGAATTAAGAATGATAAAAGTGACTTTTCACGGCTGAAAAGTCACTTTTTTCCATTTTGAACGGTGTTTTTCCGTTTTGTCTTTTCTGTTTCCCTTTTTTTCATTAATTTTGCAGCAGAATTTTGTAAATAACTAAAAAAATAAATTAGGAATGAAGAAAATGGTTCTTTCTGTGATATGGCTTGCGATAGCGGGAGTATTCACAACAATGACAATGTCGGCTTGCTCCGACGACGACGAGAACAACAGCACTAATGGTGGTGGCATTACCATCGAAGGTGTTGACCAGGCGGAGTATTTCCGCAAGAACCTTGGAATCTTTTCCGAAAACGACAGCATCCTCTTTCCAATGCGAATGACTGTCTTGGACGCGCTCACTCCTACCGTCTATAGCTTCTTTGTAGAAGATATGGAGGAGGCAGAGAGGTTGTTCCTTGCTTGGATTCCCGACAAGGCTCTCGATGGCGTGAGCCGCAACGGCAGCACCATAGTCTATGCTCCGCGCGACGCACAGGGAGCGTCACAGGGTACCATCACTTTCCGCGCTGCCCTGCCAACGGAAACGGCTACGCTTGCCGTGGTTGAGTTCAACGGAGTGAACAAGATGAAAGGCATCGACAAGATAAAGTTCCAGCCTGAGTCGGCGATGCCAGACAATTCTTACGCTTATCCCTTGCCTCTGTTATTAACTGATATAGAAAATGGCTATTGGTTTTATCAATATGTGCCAAAAGAAGAGATTTTTACATGGCATAATGATAAGGAAAAAGTGACTTATTACTATACTTACCCCTTAAAAGTACGCTTAAATCAAGTAGCTAATTTTAATTATGTTTGGTATTCTCAGTTTTGTTTTTTTTGTTTTAACATTGCAATGGAGAATGACCCAAAGTTTAAAGCAGAAGTAATAAAAAGGTTTAGTGAACATCGAATTCCAGTATTCGCGGGAGGGGGGCCTATATCGTACCCCGGAGGCATACGTACCTATTTCTACTTTTATGACTGCTGGAAAGATGAATTTGCTTGGCGCTCAATGTGGAATAATTTAGATCCATATGATGACTATTGGCTTCTTCGTAGCTATGCTGTTAAGGACGGTGAAACAGTTAGTATTCCACTGATGAATTAACGTGAACTTGATGAAATATATCTTACCAGGGTCATAGGGACGTAGGTTCGTTATTTGTCGCGAATCAGTGGTACCTGTCCCTATGACCCTAGGCACTATTTTATAGACAACTTGAAATAATGACATTTTAGTATAATCACAAATGAGTTGTATCATAACGAGGAATGTTATCCGTGTAGTTTTTATAGTAGCCATCCTTTTTTCTATTGTAGGGTGTTCGGATAACGATGAAAACAACACTACACCCTCATTGACTTCCACTAATGTGGTGGAGGTCGTGTTCTCGCCATCCGGCTTCGGTGACTTGGGCTATAACGACATCATACTCACGGGACTTGAGGAGTCGCGCAAGCGGCTGGGCTTCGACGTCATGATGCATGTGCCCGCATCGGTGGAGGACGGTATCGCCATCTACAACAAATGGGCGCAGAAGACCGCCAAGGACGAGAGACGGCTGTTCATCTTCGCCAGCAACCAGTATGAGAGTGCCTTGCGTAACTCCTCGGTGCGCCCTTCAGACGCCAACAGCTCAGTGCTGCTCTACGAGACCCACAAACCCATCGACGGCGTATATACCTTCCGCATAGGCATGTATGGCGCGGCATATCTCATCGGTGCATACACAGCCCTAACCAATAAGGATGAATCTGACTACAAGGCAGCCGTGCTTGCCGCCAATCCCTTCGACCGTAATGTTGACGGAGCCGCACAGGGATTCCGCGACGGGTTCATTGAGGCAGGAGGAGCAGATGCCACCATATCTTATATCTCCGACAGGGACGGCGACGGCTACAACATGCCCAATGAAGCATACGCCCTCTGCAACCGCCTATACGAATCAGGCCACACCTTCTTCTTCCCCGTGGCAGGCGGCAGCAACAAGGCTGTATATCAGTTCTCGCGCAACCAAGGTGTCTATACTGCGGGTATCGACGGTGACATGTCTGCCTATTCGGGCCTGATGAACTGTTCGCTCGTCAAGAACATCGGCAGTGCCACCAACGACTTCATCGCCCTGTGGCTTGATAAGAAGGAAATACCCCAACACCAGGATTTCCTCTGGGATTCGGGTTATGTCAACGTCATCTATTGTCACGACTGGAAGGAAACTGACGCACAAGGCATAGAAACATTCAAGAACAATATCTTAGGAAAGGAAACAGAGTATGAAAAGAGCAAGTAACTTCTTTAACTCCCTATTAATAATAATCTTCCTCCTCTCCTCCTGCTCCGACGACAACAACATCGCCACCGACAGTCCTGAGGTCATCTCCAACCGCGAGGTGAAAATAGCCGTGGTGCTCAAGAAGGGCGACCGCCAGGAGCGCGTGCAGCGCATACTCGACATGGCACGCGAGAACATCACAATGGCAAGGGGTGGGGTAGTGCCATCCTACGAATACTACGACGAGGACACCACTGCCCTCGCTTCCTTGGCCGTGGAACTCGCTTCGCGCCAGGACATAGCAGCCGTGGTGGGTTGCTATGATGACAAGCACACCAAGACGCTCGCCTACGAGTGCGCCAAGACCGACAAGACCATGTTCACCTTCAACACCTCGCAGGAGTTAGCGCGCATCTTCGGTCAACACGGCAACTACTGGGGACTCTCCGAGAGTGACATCACGCAGTGCGAGATACTGCTCTCGCTCATGGCTGATGGAGGGGTTCAATTTGATGTAGCCCTGCTTGCCTGCGACAACGACTACGGACAGACCTTCGTGGATTGGTTTGCCTTCCAGGCAGCCGAGATGGGACTTAATCCCGTGGGCCTTGCCACATATAAGGACAAGTCGGAAATCCCCGATGCCTATCTCAAGGCGTGCGCCAATAATCCTACCTTGACATTATGCGTGCCAAACAATGCCGAGGAGGCTTCCATCATGTACGAATGTACCAAGATGGACAACTTCTCCCATTTCTCTGTACCTTTCTTCACCGACCGTGCCTACGAGCCCGCCATGCTGAAGAACGAGGGACTTGTGGGACTCAACCTTGTGGCTGACCCCGCTTCGGGCTTTGGCGTGGTGTATAAATCTCGCTTCGGCGAGGCTCCCATCCATGGCGATGCCGAGCTGTATGATGCCATCATGCTCACCTGTCTTGCAAGCCGTTATGACGAAGTGCATAATCTCGACAACCTCAACTATGCCGTCGGCACCCTGCTCTACTACCACTCCGACAGTCAGGGCGGATGGATGTCGGGCAACATGAAGCAGGCTTTCGAGACGATTGCCGAGGGCGGTGTACCCGAGGTGAGCGGTGCCGTGGGCAAGCTCGATTTCGATCCCAAGAACTACACGCTCATCACCCATTCCACCTACGACTTCTGGATGGTGTATGAGGGACAGTTCCTCTCGCTCAACTATATGAAGCGTTCCGAGGGCGAGCACTCCTCGTCTCCCATAGTCAGCTGGGAATGGAACAAGACCTACCAGCAGCAGTTCGACGAGCACATGTCCGACATTGGCTATCCTGCCCTCACGGGCAACAAGGCGGTCATCATTGCCGGTTCGGGCGGTTGGGAGAACTACCGTTTCCAGGCCGATGCGCTCGAATACTACCAGATGCTCCGCAATTCGGGCTATAGCGACGACGACATCATACTCATCATGGCTGACGACCTCGCGCAGAACGCCAACAATCCCGAGAAGGGAGTGGTGCGCCGCTCGGTGGATGGAGACAACCTGTATAAGAACGTTGTCGTTGACTACCGCCTTGAGGACATCACCTACAACGACCTTGCCGTCATCTTCTCGGGCAAGCCCGACGTTGCCCATCCCGAAGTGCTCGACAGTGGCGCAGGCGACAACGTGCTCTTCTTCTGGAGTAGTCACGGCATGCCGGCAGGACTTGCCCTTGGCGACATCGACCTAGTGTCGGGTAAGCAGATGGCGCGCATACTGCAGAAGATGAGCGACGAACAGCGGTTCCGCAAGATGATGTGGATAGTTGAGGCATGCTTTTCAGGCGGAGTGGCAAAGGAGTGCGAGGGCATTCCCGGACTGCTCGTGATGACGGCAGCCAATGCCAACGAGTCGTCGAAGGCCGACCTGTGGTATGCCCCCTATAATGTCTATCTTACCAACCGCTTCACATCGTCCATCATCTCCCGTCTGTATTCCGATCCTGCGACATCTCTCCGCGACCTCTACAACGTGGCGTTCACAGGAACTCTCGGTTCGCACGTCACGATATACAATGCCGACAACTACGGAAACCTCTATCAGAACACAATGAGGGAATTCTTGGGGAAGTAGGAATTAGGGATTAGGTCACTTTTAACTTTATTGACCAACGACTTTCAATGGTATTTCGGCGGCAAAGTTACGAAAAAACATTGAAAGTCGTTGGTCAATAAAGCATCACTTCCGATAGTACTAATAACTCATTCCACTTTTATAATCTACAATATAGCCTTGGCACACCCAATACTGTTCTGACTCATCAAGAGATTCAAAAGCTTCACCTTCAGGAGGATCACATTCAGAAATCATTATTTTTTTATAAGTTTTATTAATGTAGATTTCGGCTGTTTGAATCATGATTTCGTCTCCCCCAAAGTACTTGCCAGCTTCGATAATAATCTTATGGTCACCCGGGTTGATATTATCACATACATGATCATTAAATTTTGTATCGAGACTCGTCATGATACAGAAACTCTCGAAAGCATAATTCGTATACCAGAATTTATCACCCATTTTCTCAATAAGTTCCTTTCCTGTAATTAACTTTGGAAGGGCAGCGCTATAATATAGTCTTGTTCCATAAGGATAATCAAAAAAGTCACCTTTCTGTACTTTACCCCAAAACCAATTACCAGATTTAACTTCTTCAAGGGTTAAATGCTGCGGCACGCCACCGAACTCCATATTGTCTGGGTTTGCCGACTCGGGCTGGAACTTTATTTTGTCTATGCCCTTAATCTTGCTTACGTCCTTGAACTCCACTACGGCAAACGTAGCAGTCTCAGATGGCAAGGCTGCACGGAATGTTATAGTGCCTTGCTTTGCACCTTGGGCATCGCGCGGAGTATAGACAATGGTGTTGCCGTTGCGGACAACAGCCTTGCGAGCCTCTTGTGGAATCCAAGTGAGGAACAATGTCTCAGCTTCCTTCTCGTCTTCCACAAAATAGCTATACACCGTGGGGGTAAGCTTGTCAATGGCTTTCATTCTGAATGGGGTGCCAAGGATGTCATTCTTGGTAAACGCACCAAGAAACTGACGGAAATACTCAACCTGGTCAACGCCGTTAATTGTAATACCGTCACCATTATCTTTCTTGTTGTCATCATCGTCAGAACATGCCGACAATGTCGTAATGGTGCATACGCCTACTATCGCAAGCATAATAACTGAAAAAATAGTCTTCTTCATACTCAAAATTATTAATTAATTCAATATTTCGGCTGTAAAGTTACGAAAAAACATTGGAAGTCGTAGGTCAATAAAGCAAAAATTTTGGTCAATAAAGATAAAA
>SAMEA3663178__coassemble_211_pt1 | contig 19151 bp, 20 predicted proteins | sample SAMEA3663178__metabat2_high_PE_009 | metagenome-assembled genome bin SAMEA3663178 (sample SAMEA3663178) | pig gut metagenome | biome: pig gut; feature: pig-associated habitat; material: faeces | place: Denmark | collected 2012
TTACGATGTGCATACTTTGTTGGAACTTCTGAAATCCAAAGAAAATAATAAATTTCCTTTGTATTTCGCTCACTTAATCGTACCTTTGACGCGATGCGTCCAAGTTACTCACGTTCGGAAATGAAAAGAAAAACGAGTTTTTCTTTTGCATTTCGCTCGGTTTGCACTACCTTTGCACCTAATATTATAGAGAAAGAGATTTGTACTATAAGAATAATATTAGGTAAACAAGAGTGTAGCAACAGATAACAATTGCTCGAAAAAACGATAACGACAGCATGATACAGTCAATGACAGGCTACGGTAAAGCCGTAGTAGCATTCAAAGAAAAGAAGATTAATGTGGAAATCAAGTCGCTCAATTCCAAGCAACTTGACCTAACCACTCGTATAGCACCACTCTATCGTGAGAAAGAAATGGAGGTGCGCCAACTCATAGCAAAGCATTTGCTGCGCGGAAAAGTGGAAATGTCACTCTGGGTAGAAAAGGATGTCACAGTTGATGCCACTACCATCAACACCGCATTGATGCAGAACTATTACGATCAGTTGCGCTCTTTTGTTGAGGCTAATGCTATCGGACAGCAGGTGGATTGGTTGCAGACACTGACCCGCATGCCCGATGTTATGGCAAAGACAGAAGTGGAAACACTGACCGATGAAGAGTGGGAAGTGGCACGACAAGCAGTCGAGCAGGCCATCAAAAACCTTGTTGACTTCCGTATTCAGGAAGGTGCAGCTCTGCAAAAGAAGTTTGCTGAGAAGATCGACAATATCGAAGCACTGCTCCAAAGCATCGAACCCTACGAGAAAAGTCGTGTGGAGAAGATTCGTACTCGCATTGTAGATGGACTCAAACAGATACCTTCTGCCGAATACGACAAGAACCGTTTGGAACAAGAACTCATCTACTATATCGAGAAACTGGATATCAGCGAAGAGAAACAGCGCTTGGCAAACCATCTGAAATATTTCCGCGAAACCATGGCAGACCATGCCGGACAGGGTAAAAAGCTCGGCTTTATCGCCCAAGAGATGGGTCGCGAAATCAATACCACCGGTTCGAAAAGCAATCAGGCAGAGATGCAGAACATTGTGGTGAAGATGAAAGACGAATTGGAACAAATCAAAGAACAAGTGCTCAACGCACTCTAAATCGCCTATGAAAGGAAAGCTCATCATCGTTTCAGCCCCATCCGGCAGCGGCAAATCGACTATCGTGCGTTGGCTGATGGAGCAACATCCAGAGCTGAAGCTCTATTTCTCCGTATCCTGCACCAGTCGCCAACCACGCGGAACAGAGCAGGATGGAGTGGATTATTTCTTTCTGCAACCCGACGAATTCCGTCAGAAAATAGCCAATGGCGAGTTTCTTGAATATGAAGAGGTCTATACCGACCGCTTCTATGGAACACTCAAAGCACAGGTGGAACGCCAGCGTGAAGCTGGCCAGAATGTCGTCTTCGACGTCGATGTGAAGGGTGGAGTAAACATCAAGAAGTATTATGGCGATGAAGCCATGAGCCTTTTCATCCAACCCCCATCGGTAGAAGAACTGCGCCGCCGCCTTGAAGGACGCGCCACCGATACTCCCGAAGCCATCCAACAGCGTTTGGATAAGGCAGAATACGAATTGACCTTCGCCCCGAAATTTGACCATATCGTGGTCAACGACGACCTCGAAACAGCCAAACAAGAGGCACTCCGACTGCTCAAAGACTTCCTCGGATGAAGCATATCGGCATCTTTGGAGGGTCGTTCAACCCTATCCACTGTGGACATGTGGCACTCGCGGAAGAGATTCTCCGCCACACCAGCCTCGATGAGATATGGCTGATGGTGTCACCCCACAATCCCCTGAAGCAGCAAAACGACTTGCTTGATGACCAGAAGCGACTGGCATTGGCTGAGAAAGCCCTTCAGGGTCACCCTCATATCAACGTCAGCGACTACGAAATGCACATGCCACGACCGTCCTACACCTGGAATCTTCTTGAGGCATTGACCGCCGATTTTCCCGGCTATGTGTTTTCGCTCATCATCGGAGGCGATAATTGGGATCTCTTCAATCGCTGGTATCGCGCTGACGACATCCGTAGGAAATACCCCATCATCGTTTATCCACGCCCCGGAAGTACGATGGTTCCTGCCGACGATGACCATGCCTGTTGTCACCTCACCGTGGTAAATGCACCGCTCCTTGACGTGTCGAGCACCGCTATCAGAGCCCGCATACAACGAGGCGAAAGCATCATTGGAATGGTGCCCGATAGTATTATTGCCGATGTAGAACGATTTTATCATCAATAAAAGATAACTAAAAATAAGTAAATTATCATCATGGAGAAATTGTTGCGAATCATCAGCATGCTTTGGAGGCCTATCCGATCCAATGCCTCCTTCTTTGTCTTCATGTATGCATTAGGATATTGCTGCACACAGACAGAGATACGACTGCACCTGCGCGGTGCCGTTCCCTACGAGTTGTCGGCTGTCGAATTGTTTTTCGATCTCTATCTGTTGTGTGCCATCCTGGCGGTAATCCCGCGTAAAGTGCGCCGTGTCATCCGTGCCGTTCTGGCTTTCATATTCTATGCGGTGGCACTCATCGACATGTTCTGCTATGTGCATTTCGAATCCACTTTGACCCCCACTATGCTGATGCTCTTCTTCGAAACCACCGGACGCGAAGCCGGCGAGTTTCTGCAATCTTACGTCGGATGGGATCTCATCACCTCTAAAACAGGACTCATACTGCTTATCGCGCTGCTCCATCTGGCATGGAATATGGTGGCACAACAGTTGCGGAGCAATAAAATGGTTGGTCCACGACTCGCTCCCCCAGTGGTATGGACGCTCAGTGCACTGGCAGGAATCGCTGCCTTTGCCTTTTTCATCCATTGCGGTTCCCGTTGTTGGGACAATAAGTGTGCCACGGTACGCCTGATGAGCAAGCACAATCTGGGAGAGGTGGAACACGAACTGACCCAAAAGGGGTGTGCCAATCTCTATCTCCCCATCTACCGTTTGATGTTTAGTCTCTATGCCAACCGATTGGCAGCGAAGCAGGTGGATCGTCTTCTTGCCACTTCCGAGCATGTCAGCGTAGAGAGTTGCGACTTCCGTAGTCCGCAGATCGTACTCATCATCGGCGAGAGTTACAACCGTCATCGCTCTCAACTCTATGGCTACCAGCGGCCCACTACCCCCCGACAGCTACAGCGCATGCAGGATAGCACCCTTGTGGCGTTCACCGATGTGGTAGCTCCATGGAACTTGACAAGCTTTGTTTTCAAGCACATGTTCTCACTTCACTGTATTGGCGACGATGGAGAGTGGTGTGACAGTCCGCTCTTTCCGCAGGTTTTCCGCAAAGCTGGCTATCACGTGAAGTTCCTTACCAATCAATTCCTACCCAAATCGGGTGAAGAAGTATATGACTTCAGTGGCGGCTTCTTCTTAAACAATCCCACGCTGAGCCGTGCACTCTTCGACGAGCGCAACTCCAAACTCCATCGCTACGACGAAGGATTGCTTGAAGACTACGACCGCATGGTGGCAAAGAAACGCTATCCCCACCAGCTCACCATCTTCCATCTCATGGGCCAGCACGTTGATTACCGTGCGCGCTTCCCGATGAAAACCCGTCGGAAGTTTACTCCTGCCGACTATAACCGCACAGACTTGTCGCCACAACGTCAGCAGATCAATGCCGACTATGATAATGCTGTGCTCTACAACGACTCTGTGGTCGATCAGATTATCCGTCGCTTTGAAAACGAAAATGCCATCGTCATCTATGTGCCCGACCATGGTGAGGAGTGCTTCAACGGCAGTCTTCCCTTCTATGGTCGCATGCATTCTGCCGATATCGACTATCGGTTGGCACGCGAGGAATTTGAGATACCTTTCTGGATATGGGCTTCCGATGAATACCGCATGACCCATCCCTACGGATGGAAAGCCATACAGGAGTATCGCCACCGTCCGCTGATGACCGATGCGCTGCCCCATACGTTGCTTTTCCTTGGTGGCATCCACTCCAATTACTATCGTAAAGACTATGATGTGCTCAATGCCGAGTATAACACCCAACGGCCACGAGTGCTGAAGATGACCACCGATTATAACCATCTGAACAAGACATCACGCTGATGAAAACCACTCCTACGCTCCTTACGCGCACCGAATGCGCCGCCTTGCGCGGTCTCGCCATCATCGCCATCGTGCTCCATAACTATTGTCACTTCGTGGGATCGATAGTCAAGGAGAATGAGTATCAGTTTTTCACCTCTAATAATGACCGCCTGATGCAAGCGCTGTCCAGTCCCGACAGTCTGCTTCCTGCCCATCTGCTCTCGTATTTTGGCCATTACGGTGTACCCGTATTCCTCTTTCTCAGCGGTTTCGGACTGGTGATGAAATACGAGCGTGGCAGTGCCCCTGCCGATTCATTGGATCGCCGCTTGTCGTTTGTGCGCTACCATTATCTCAAACTCTTGCGCATGCTCATCGTGGGTTTCACCATCTTTCTCATGGTCGATGCCGTCACTCCGGGGCGTTTCCACTTCCATTGGAATCATGTAGTGGCACAGTTGGTGATGTATATCAATGTGTTGCCCACACCCGATAAAATCATCTGGCCCGGCATCTATTGGTTCTTCGGACTGATGATAGAACTCTATATCGTCTATCGTTTCCTGCTCTATCGCCGCCATTACGGATGGACCGTAGCGCTGATGGCAGTCTGCTGGATTCTCCAAATGGTATGCGACCCTGAGGGCGAGCCCCTCAATCGACTGCGCTATAACTTCATTGGCGGCATGGTGCCCTTCGGCATGGGCATCCTCTGGGCACGCTATGAGCAGTGGCGCAAGGCGATGCCCCTATGGGGACGCGGTGTTTGGAGTGTGATATTGCTGGTGTCGCTGATATTGCTTTTTGTCATGAGCTACACCTTCCAGACATGGCTGTGGGTTCCTGTTATTGCCATTGTGGGTAGTGTGGCATTTGTCAAGAGCATACCTGCAGGTGCAGGCCATGTGTTGGCATGGTTTGGTGGTCTGTCAGCCGCCATGTTTGTGGCACACCCCATCATCCGCAAACTCTTTATCACCGTGGCATGGCGAGGCGACCTTTACGACGGACTGATGCTCTATGTCGTAGTGGTCATCGGTGCTTCGTGGGCGGTGCGACTATTGATAGACCAGATACCACAACCCCAAAGCGATAAATAGTATGCGTACCAAGGACATCGAACTGGCAAATATCAGCCGTTTCCGAGGCGAACTGATGGGAGCCGCCATGCTCTTCATCATCCTTTTCCATGTGGGATTACCCCGCACCGATTTGTTTTTTGGCCTCCGTCGCTGTGGCAATATCGGCGTCGATATATTTCTCTTTCTTAGTGGCGTAGGCCTTTGGTTCTCCTGGGTGAAGCAACCTTCCACCTGGAGTTTCTATCGTCGTCGCCTGTTGCGCATCTTGCCTGCGTGGCTCATCATGGCATCGCTCTACTATATTCCACGCTTCAATCCGCAAACCGGGAGTATCATCGATCTGATAGGCAATATCACCATCAACTGGAATTTCTGGCTTCACGACGAGCTGACTTTTTGGTATATTCCCGCCATCATGATGCTTTATCTCTGGGCACCACCTTATATGAAACTCATCACCAAGCACCCCATCTATCGTTGGTCGGTGGTATTGATGGTGTTGTGGTGTGTCATGGTGCAGTGGATCATACCCGTCCACCATGCTGTGGGACATCTGGAAATCTTCTGGAGCCGCGTGCCCATCTTCTTTCTTGGCATCAATTTCGGTGAAATGGTACGTCGTGAAGTGCGCATCGACGGTGCTGCCGTATGGCTTGCCCTGATCACCTTTGTGGCATGTTTCGCATCGTGCATCTATCTCGAACAGGTATCTCACGGGCGTTTCCCACTTTTCGTAGAGCGCATGATTTATATCCCTTTGACGCTGACAGCCATTCTGTTGCTCAATAGAATATTTCGCCGACTGCCCCAACGCGTCAACCGTTTCTGGGCTTTCTTCGGCGGATTGAGTCTGGAGGCATATCTCATCCACAACCACTTTGTGATGGCTTGGCTCAGTCCCTACCACCTGAGTTACTGGCCCACGTCGCTGTTGACTATCGTGCTGACCATCCCCTTGGCGTGGTTGCTCCATCAATTTGTGAAACGACTGTTGCAATGGCTATGAAAGAAGTAGTGGTATATGATTTCGACGGAACGCTGACCAAGAGCGATTCGCTATTGGATTTCATCCGTTATGTGCATGGGCGATGGGCAATGCTGTGGGGATTTCTGTGTTATTCGCCCTTGTTGGTGCTGATGAAACTGCACTGTTATCCCAACTACAAAGCGAAGCAAAAGGTGTTTGCCCATTTCTTCCGAGGCATGACGCTTCAGGAGTTTGACCGCCATTGTCGGCAGTTTGCTGCCGACAACCGCACGATACTGCGCGAAAAGGGTATGGCTTCGCTGCAACGCGATTGCGATGCCGACCGCCAGGTGGTCATCGTCAGTGCCTCTATCGACAACTGGGTGCAGCCGTTCTTCCCCCATGTTTGTGTGCTCGGCACACAGGTTGAGGTGGCTCATGACAGGTTGACCGGTCGCTTTCTCACCCCTAATTGCTATGGCAGCGAGAAGGTGCGCCGCCTGTTGCAACGCTTTCCCGACCGCCAGCAATATCGCCTGACCGCCTATGGTGATAGCCGTGGCGACCGTGAGATGCTTGCTTTTGCCGATGAGGCTCATTATAAACCATTTCGAGTATGAGAGAAAAACAGGTGGAAAAGATGCTGGTGACGGTTGTTGCCGTGCTGCTGTTGGTGCTCAACGTGCTGATGGTGATGAAGTATGATGCGGTGTTTTCCGTTGTTGCCGCCGACTATGCCAAGCGCTTGTCGTATCTCTTCCATGTCTCTGGCTTTGATCCCAACAACTATGCGATACTCACCGAGTGGGGCATGAAATATGATGTGTTGCGCCATCCGCTGTTACCCTATCTCATGGCATTGCCCGCTTCGGTCAACGAGGTTGTCATGTCGCTGTTCGGCTTCAATGCCGCACTCTATATATCCGCCATGATCGTATGGTTTAGCGGCTGTGTGTCGGCATGGTTGCTCTATCGCATCATCCACCGACTGGTGGGTGTCGTAGCCGAAGATGCCGCCCTGCTGACCCTGTTGTTCTTTAGTTTTGCCTACATCCAGGTCACGTTTTTCGTGCCCGACCATTTCAGTTTGTCGCTCTGTCTCATCCTACTTTCCATCTATTTGATAGGCCGTGCAGCTCAGAAAGGCCGTGTGCTGAAAACCTGGCAGACCGCTCTGCTCTTTATAGCAACCGCCGGTGTGACACTGACCAATGGTGTCAAGGTGTTTGCAGCCGAATGGATAGCCCGTGGACGTCGCTTCTTCCAGTGGCGTTACTTCCTTTTGGCGGTGGTCGTTCCATCGGCATTGATGGTTGGAGCAGGCATGCTGGAGGAGCGAATCTATGTTTATCCGAAACAGCAGGAACAGCAGCGCTACTTCGAAGAACACAAGGCAGAGATGATGGCGAAAGCACGCCAGAACCATCAACGCTATAAGCATGCGCCATGGGTCATCCATAAAGGCAAGGCGCTGGGACAGGGCGGACTGCTCCGATGGACCGATATCTCGACCTCCCGATGGGACACGATGACCGAAAACCTCTGGGGCGAATCCATCCAGTTCCACGAAACTCACGTGCTCGACGATGTGCTGACGAGTTATCGCCCGGTATTGCTGTCCTATCAGTCGGTGTGGCGCTATGCCGTTTCACTGCTTCTGCTTTTGCTCTTTGTGGCAGGTATCTGGATGGGACGTCACCACCATTTGCTATGGATGTGCCTGTTGGGCATCGTGCCCGATGCACTGATGCACCTCGGACTGGGCTTCGCCATCAACGAAGTGTATATCATGGCAGCCCATTGGCTTTATGTGGTACCTATCGCCCTGTCGTTTCTCTTTGTGCGAGCTCACGGTCGGTGGCTGTTGGCGCTACGTGGCGTCACGTTGGCACTGATGGTCTATTTGGTGAGCCACAACCTCGCTCTCCTTTTCGACTGGATGCAGCAGCCCATCGTATCTACCGCCTTCTGGTATGAATAAGTGTATGATTTCTCAAGCAACAAAATAAAAATTTGGTATGATAAGTATATTCAACGACATTTTCAAGATTCGTAAGGAAGAGCGCTGGATGGCACTCATCGTCCTGCTGGTGATAGTGGCACTCAACGGCTTGTTTATTGCGCGACTCTCCCCGCTGTTTATGCAAGAAGGCTTCGGACCCTATTGGAAAGTCTTTATGCGCGAGTTCCATCTCTCCGGCTACGACCCCTTGACCTATCTTGGCGTTACCGATTGGGGCACCGTCTATAATGTCTATCGTCATCCGCTATTGGCATTTTTCATCTGGCCCCTGTTCCTCATCAATGCTATGTTGAGTGCATTGACGGGTGTCAACTGTGTGCAATATGTCGTAGCACTGCCACTCGTGGCAGCTTCGCTCTATTCCTATCTGTTCACCTATCGCATCATGCGCGAGTTTTTCCTCTTGCCCAAGGGCGATGCCACACTGCTGTCGGCGTATTATTTCTCGATGGCATATATCCTGTTGTCGGTCATTGTGCCCGACCACTTCACCATTTCGATGTTCTTGCTGCTGCTCACCGTCTATGTGTCGGGCCGTTGCATCCATGCCGGGCGACAACTGTCGTGGTGGCAGACCGCATTGCTTTTCGTGGTGACAGCGGGTGTCACGCTGAGCAACGGTATCAAGACCTACCTCTCGGCACTATTGGTCAATGGCCGTTCGTTCTTCCGTTGGCGCCATTTGCTACTTGGCGTGCTGCTGCCGGCAGCATTGATATGGGGATTCTCGCGCTGGGAATACCGCACCTACGTATGGCCCAAAGAGCAGCAACGGGCTGCCGCAAAGGCTAAAAAGGCAGAGGAACGCCAGCGTTTCATGGCTTCGTTGTCGGTAGATGAACGTCAGAAAGCCGAGGAAAAACAGCAGAAGCGCAATCAGGTGCTTGCGCGTCAGGCAGCCAAAACAGGTAAGCCGATGAAGAAAGTGGGCTTCTTGAGCTGGACCGATACCACCACTCCGCGATTGGAAACAGCCTATGAAAACCTCTTTGGCGAGGCCATACAGTTCCACCAGCAGCATTTTCTGGGCGATACGCTCGTGTTCCGTCCCGTCTTTGTGCGCTACGATTGGGCTATCAGCTATGTGGTTGAAGGCATCATCGTACTGCTTTTCATCGTAGGACTGTGGGTAGGTCGTCGCAACAGAGTGTTGTGGTTGGCACTATCATATTTTGTTTTCGACATGGGCATCCATCTCGTTTTAGGTTTCGGCATCAATGAAATATTCATTATGGCCCCCCATTGGCTCTTCGTAGTGCCTTTTGCAACAGCCGCATTGTTCCATCGGTTGCAGGGCACACCGCGTCAGGTGCTTCGCCTATTGACCGCAGTATTGTCGATCTACCTCCTTCTCTATAATGGTGTGCAACTGCTAGATTTCCTCCTGTCGCCCATCAATGCAACGCTCTGAAACGTGTGACCGTACTGAAAAAAACTACCTATACGATACTTACGGACGTTGGATGAGATATCCATCCAGCGTCCATAGTTTTTCTGTTGACAGGCTCTTTCTCTGCAAATCAAATTGTTTTGCTGAGTAAATCAAATTGTTTTGCTGAGTAAATCAAATTGTTTTGCTGAGTAAATCAAATTGTTTTGCTCACGCAAGTATTGTTTCTGATAGTGCAATATATTGTCTGTTGGTGGTTTGTGCACGTTTGGAAGGTGTGCGACAAATGGTACTTTGCAGCGTCATAGAAGTCATGTGCCGATGCAACGCAACATGGTTGTGATAGCAATCTCAATGAATTTGCAGAGGAAATTCAATGAAATTGCAGAGGAAATTCAATGAAATTGCAGAGGAAATTCAATGAATTTGCTAAAGGAAGTGCCGTCTGTGATGGTCTAATATTCAGTAGGCAAGCGAGTTATCTTCGCTTCCAACAATGGCTGTAAACGTAGGGGAATGGACGTAGGGAAATGCAAGACGAGAGAAAATATGGCAATCCGTGCTGTTGTTACAAATTGTTTTCGTAACTTTGCAAGAATGCTCAGCTTTTCTTTGCATAAAGGCAGTCTGGGGAATTGAGGAAAAACTGGGTTACGATTTGGCAACCGTACTCAATTCCACATTCTGCTATAATTTGCATCAAAGAACACCCGATGCTGAGCCAGCAACCGTACTATGACTCATCATCGAGTGCAAAGGTAATCATTTCTTTTAAATTACCAAAAACATTTATTGTTTATTTACTGTATAATTTCAATATTAATCTCCGTCTTGAACTTCCTCACATAGATAAAATCTGAAAGGGCGAAGTTCATGTGCTGAAAGAGCGTGTGAAACTGATTGATCAGATGCAAATCCTGTGTCAGTTCCTGGTCTAGGCCTTCGTTCCAATTAGGAGGAGGGCAGTCCATACCAATAAAAGAATCAAAGGAGTCATCTTCATCTCTTGGGAGTGTTAGCGTCAACACAGATACACCATCAGCATACATAGGATTCAAGTCACCATCACACAGTGCATACCACAAATCTTGTCTATCTTCACCCTGTATAGGATGCAAAACCGGATAGTCTGTATCGAGATAACATTTAGCAGTAAGCACCATCTCTTCGCCATCACCTTCATCTATGATATTTATCATCTTATTCCAAATACAATGAGCTCGATCGTACATTTCACGAAGTGCCTCACGCAGTGCATCATTAAAGGCGATAATATCAGGTAACAGTTCTTTCTGATTTGCCAGAACCTGCTTGTTGATGATGTCTTTTCGTAGGGACAAAAGCACATCATTATCAGAGTTATAACTGCGATAATCATTATATTTTAGCATGATCTCCCTCTCTATTGCATCTACATTGTAGTCCATAATAAAACGATTAGTTAATTCCATAAATATCTATAATGCCTGCAGAACAGTTCAAGTCCTTCCTCGATGATCTTTTCTTCTTCCTCACTGAACGATGTTATATGCTTCAGTAACTCAAAAGCATCAATCATCTTCTGAATGGCTTTGTTCCATTCTGCCATTCCCTTAAACGCAGGACAATAGCCATGCTTTTCGAGAGCCTTGAATGCTTTTAATCGATCAGCAATCACCCCAGCCAAATAGTTATCAGTGTTCCAAACTTCCTCTATGGGGTAGTCGTTCTTGTAACTCCAGTTTTCTGCGGAATCATCTTTCTTCTTCCTTTTCATACAGAATCAATATTGTTAATCCGACAAATCACGATAATACTTGCAGAACAATTCCAATCCTTGTTCAACAGTCAGTATATCTTCTTCATAAGAAGGTGAATAATCCTTCACCAATTCAAAAGCATCAATCATCTTCTGAATAGCCTTATTCCAATCTTCTTGATTTTCGAAATCTTCTGGCCATCCGTGCTTTTTATGAGCCTTGAAAGCTTTCAATCGAGGAGCAATCTCTCGTGCCAAATAGTGATAAGTCCCCCAGACTTCACTTATTGGATAACCATTTATATAGTCAATAGAGTCATCATATTTCTTTTTCATATTGCTTGCCAATTAATGGATGTTCAGAATTAAATGTTGCATAGTCGATGCGGACTTGTCTGCCCAAAGAAGGATCTGTGGCTACAAGGATGTCACTCGATTTGCAATTGCCTATAAGGAACTTGCACAAGCGTTGTTCGTCCTCAGTCAGTTCTTGGTGCCATTCGCCAGTGGTTAGAACTACCACCATTCTGTCTAATCTGGTATTGACATCTTCCATCTCTAGCAATTCGCAAAGATACTTGGCCCCATTTGAATTCTCATCCGCATACGACGTGATTGTTTCTGGACTGAACAAGTCAGACTGAAACAGGCCGCACAATTGATCCAAACTCATATTGTTTCTTTCGTCACTCAAAGCCGGAATGGCCTGAACGATAAACCTGCTGATGGCTGCCATACGCTCATAGTAATGTGCCATGAACTCTCTGCGAAACATCTTCTTCCTTTTAATCCTGTTCATCGATGCGCTAATACACCAGAAATAGTCTTTGGCCTTGCTGAACAATTCTTGTTCCTTTGATGGCGCTAATTCTCTAACAGAAGGTATGTAGCCACCATGTCTGCGGATGACGGAGAAATACTTCTCTGCACGCACCTTATTATATACAAAGTCATCCCATCTATCTTTGTGGTATTTATCGAGTTTGAAAAATCTGAATTCTTCCTCTTGATGTTCTTTCACAAAACCATAGAATGAAGTATGCCAGATGCAACAAGCCGCAATCTCTGCATTGGTAGCCTTTACCTCAGGGGCAATGACGATTTCTTTTGTCAGTGAATGCTCCCAATAATCTCCCTCCATAGGGTGGGCATCGAGATGTGGCTCAATGTCTTCGTCCCATTCACTCATGGAGATATGGCATACGTCAGAATTTGCATCATCATCATGCTTGGGAGTCATCAAGCGCAGCATATCGAAATGAATCTTATACCATTTCAAATTACCCTCTGCATCTGGATGCATATGCAAAAGACAGGGAGCCACCTCCTCAAAAGTAACACTGTTCAATAATTCTTTGAATGTCATAATTCTATTATCTTTATTGTTCACAGTGCAAAGATAAAAGAAACCCCTGCCGTTTTGGGGCAGAGGTTGAGCTTTTCTGCATCGCGCTTTATATTGTATTGTAACTAAAACCTGTAAGCCTGTAAGTATTACTTCTTTTCCTATTTTGTATTTTCTAATATGTTTTCTTTTTTTATTCCATTCTTAAACGTTATTAATTGTACTTGCTCAGTATTATTATCTTGTGGCTCATAATAACTAGGGCGATGTAAAACGACAAGTCTTTCCCTAACAAAATCCCTGTTTAAGTATTTCAGCACTTTATCGAAACAAGACTCTTCTGTTCCATCTATACGGCCTCGTTCCAACTGGGACAATCCTATTACACGAATGTTCTTTTCTTTTGCAATATGGTCAAGAAAATGCCAAATAGCATTTAGTTCTTCTTTCCTTTCCAAGCATTCTATACCTTTGACAAAATCCATCAATTCTATGTAGTCGAGAATAATGGTATCAAAAGTATATCTTCTCGACAACACAAACGATATATCCTCTATTGAAAGAAGAGGCATATCAAATATGCTACATTTCCATGCAAGAGTATCGTCATCCGAAGTGTCTACATTTATATGGTCAGACGCCATGTTGACATAAAGAACGCGTTCTCTGTGATAAGTTAACCACCTGGCAATTTTGCATGCAAATATTGTTTTGCCAACACCTGGACCAGATGCTAGGATTGAGACTTTTCCTTTTGGAAATAATTCATCTATCACTTTTATCTCACTTGAAAAACTTTTATTATCATTCTGCATAACTTTATTCTTTATATATTAATCACTGTGCAAAGACAACAGCCCCCTGCCGTTTTGGGGCAGAGGTTAGGAGAATGATTTGATTTTTATTTCGGGCAATCCGTTTCTCGATACTTTTTTATTTTGGCTAATAGCACATTAAAGAATTCTACGATTTTACCATCATCGGTACCAACATCAGCAACGAAGCAATCCTTACTATCCATTTTGAATACCTTCAACTCATCACAGGTCTCTTGTACTTTCTTCAGTAAATCCTCTGGATGATTGCCTTTAGTCATTAAAGAGAATGAACATTGCTTATTATCGTAGGAGATTTCTATTGAAATAGTGCCATTTGCTTTAATATATTTATTGTGGGCGTTGTTACAATAATATTCATATATGAGGTGTCCATTATGATCTATCATTATATTACACCCTTTAGCACTGATTTTTTGTTTTAGATAGTATAGACTTTCATTACCTTGGAGATTTATAGTCCTTTGTTTTTGTTCAAAACGTATTATTTCTTCTTTGATGCTTGATGCTCTAATCGTTTCGCTATTTATAGTTTCTTCTTGATGATCTAAAAGGTATCCAATAGTTTTCCCAATAAGTTCCATCTCAATTGAAGAGTAATAATATGCCGTGTGTTTTATCGCAAGTACGTGGCTTTTCCCAGACATGCAATGACACATAGAATTCGGCACCAACACTTCCAATTTGTTTTCAGAAACTCGATCAAATAATTTCCGGCTTTGACTTCCTAGTAATAATACGACTTTAGGATGAAGAATGGATATAAGTTTTATTGTTTGTTTTGCACATTCTTCCTTTTTTATTTTTGGTATTTGACTTTCTTTCGTTGTTCCAAAGAAAATCATATTAGAAAGTACAAAATTGTCTGATTTCTCTAATAGTTTTCCTTTTCCTGTAAAATCGAGCATTTTATGTATTTTATGCCACAAAGCCCATCCCTTAATCTTCTTGTTTTCATCTCTATCTTCAGACATCACTTTTATAATGTCCTTGCCTTCAAAACACGGGTTCCCTTTTAGCAATTCCTCTCCAGTCTTGTTTTTTATCCCGCCGTCATATCCTGGATTAATTCCCAATATAAGTAAGTCGGGAGTTTGAGTAATATTACATAGAGGTGTTTGGGTGTAAAACCCTAAATTTGTTGATTGCTTATTATATACTTCAACTGTCTCTTTAGCCCAGTCAATAAGTTCTTTTTGAATATTCATAATATTGAAGTTCTATAATACATATACTAATGACAATTCCATGTCTTTCTCATCAGTATGAAGGTTTCTTGTCTGCCAAACAACATTTAAGCCATCCATGCAATCAGAAAGTTTTTCAAGTAAACCTGAAGGATCTGACGAACCACATAACGTTACAACGACTTTCTTTGAGGAACGTAGTTGGGCCTGGTATTCATTTCTGATATCGTCAATGATGCTTTGAATTTGCTCTTCATCATTGGCGCCTTTTCCTTTGATGCGGACTTCATTGACACTATCTGCATCGTAGAGGTCTTTGATGTCGTGGTAATCTATAGAAACAAGGCCATGTTGCTGCAAGATCCCACAAACAACAGCATCGACGTTTTTCCACTGATAGGGCCAAGGACCTTGGCAAGCATTGTATTCTTCAAAGGCAGCTTTACGCTTTTTGTCAAAGTCACGTCCAGCCTGTTCAAAATCCTCATCAGAAATTCTTTTTGCATCATATAGTTCGCCAAGTGCATCATAGTTGTCATAAAGACTATGCTTTATGCAGCTTTCAAGGTATGTTATCGACTTGCCTCTGTAATCTGCATAGGCGATTTCTCGTCTGGTGCTATCACCAATATAGCCACCCACATTGATGACATAGATTTCATCTGCCAAGTTAATCTTTGCCAGATGCTGACGATCCAACATATCTTTTACACCTTCTGTCCAAACCACATCATCACCAGAGTGGCCAAACAGCCCCACAGAAATAACGATGTTGCCTTCAAGTGTCAGACGCTTTTGCGCTTCCAGGAATTCATCCTTGAAACGAGTGCTTCCACAGAGAGTTATAACCTTAAATCCATTTATCATATGTCTTATTTGTTTTAGGTGCAACAAAGATACGACTTTATTTTGAACAATAGTGCGTATTAACATAATTTCGTATAACTATCCATTTTCTTTAGGACCATAATAGGTCATTTCCCAAAAGAGGCCAGCTGCCAACTCCACCTCGCTGATTTCAACGTCTTTATCTACTCTCACTTTCATGCCCAGTACCTCGATCATATCTTTCTGGTCTGCTACTGCGTAGCAAAAAACATTCTTCTCTTTAACATGGCAATTCATATCAATGGATGGACTTGTATGCTCCCAACGAGATACAAGTCGGATATGGCGATTCGTAGGTTTTGTTTCGCACTCGGTCCATTTTTTATAAAGACCTCTGAACACCTCAATACTCGCGTCAGAGAAATGCCGCCCACTATTCACCATAAAGAGGTGATTTAAATGCGGTAGTATGCTTTCAAAGTCATACTTCTTAAATAATTCTGATACTGTCATATCGTTACATCTTTATAGTTCACGATGCAAAGATATAAGAAAGGTGTGCCGTATTGGGGCACACCTTATAAAAACATCATTATTATTATCTTTTCTTATTTCTCTTTCTTATATGAGTATAATAATGTAGAGTGGATATGTTGATAAATGACGTAACTAGTTCAGTTCTTCTGATTAATCAGATTGACTACGACTTTCACCATCACGTCTTTCTCTTCTGTCTTGCTCTCAGCAATCATCAGAGTTAGTGCTACGAGGGTGTTATCAGCCAGGCGTTTTGAACCGTCTTTGCGATAGAGAATACCATTATTGTTCAGGAACCACAAGAATAGCGTGGCTGCAATGCGTTTGTTGCCATCACTAAAGGAGTGGTTCTTCGTTACCAGATATAGCAACATGGCTGCTTTCTCCTCCACACTGGGATAGAGTTCTTCGCCTCCAAAGGTCTGATAGATCTGGCCAATACTGCTCTTGAAGGAGTCATCCTTCTCATTACCAAAGAGTGAAGAGCTACCAAATTTCTCACGTAAACCACTGATGGCTTCCATTGCATTCTCATAAGTGGCATGGAAAGACTCCTGCTTCGTGATTTTGTCTATCGTCAGTCGTTCGTAGTCGTAATTATCAAGTGTATCAAGCGCGTAGGTGTAATCGACCACGACATTCAGTAACTCCTGTGTTTCTATTGTATCCGACAATTCCTGATTATATAGCGTACGCCCTATCACTTGAACCATCTGGCGTAGTTCGCCAATATGCTCCTTGCGGATACGTTCATTGATGGCATAACCTTTTAAGAGGTATTGCTTCAAGACTTTGTTGGCCCATTTCCTGAACATCACCCCTCGACTACTCTTTACACGATATCCAACAGATGTTACCATTTCTAGGTTGAAATACTCCTTGTCATGCGTCTGAGTTTTATCCTTCATAGCACCATGCTGAGTGGTAGTCGCAAATTTTGCGACTACCTCTTCGGAGCCGGCCAGTTCCTCTTTTAGCGCATTATTTATATGCTTGCTGATAGTTTTATAATCTCTGCCATACAATGTCGCTATTTGCTGGCGATCTAACCACAGCATTTCTCCTTCCATCCTAACATCAAGTTGAATGGAGTTGTTCTCGTCTTTGTAGATTACAATCTGATCTTTTTTCATACAACTTAATTATTTGCAAAGATACATCTTTTTATTAATATAGTATGCAAAAAACGAAAATGTTACATATTTGAAGGAAGTTTTATAAAATTTCTCTGGCTATCCAGGCGCAGGCTTCTGCATCAGCAAGGGCATGATGATGATTAGCCAGATGATAACCACAGTATTCTGATACTGTATGCAACTGATGGTTGGGTAATTGTGGAAACGCTTTGCGAGAAGCCACACATGTACAGTAAAACTGATAATCCGGATAATCCATCTGATAGCAACGGAATACGGCTTTCAGGCAACTCTCATCAAAAGACTTATTATGGGCTACAAGGGGCAATCCCTCAATAAATGGCTCTATCTGTTTCCATACTTCTGGGAATATGGGGGCTTCTTCTGTGTCCTTACGAGTAAGACCATGTACCTGGCTACACCAATAATTATAGTAGTTGGGCTCTGGCTGAATCAGAGAGTAGAAAGTATCCACTATCTCACCATCACGCACTATCACTACACCCACTGAGCAAACACTAGTGCGCTCGTTGTTGGCCGTCTCAAAGTCTATAGCAGCAAAGTCTCGCATAATCAATCTTCCTTGTATTTATTCCACATGTGTTTGCAAATCTCAGCCACCTCATCACGAAACCATTTAGGCTCCAACACCTCAATATCGCAGCCCTGTGAAAGGACCTCCTGCCGGAAATCGAAGGTGGGGCGCAGACGAACGGTAAAGATACTGTATTCATCAGTCCGCTCAACCTCCTGTTGAGTATGATGTAAGGTGAGGGAACGGAGATAATTGGCTTGGCCTGAAGAAACCTTAAACTTAACAGTCTCGACCTTGACATTCTGATCAGCTATGATACCCAAACAATCATAGAAAAACTCCTCTGGTACAAAGTCTTTAGGATACTTGAAACTTGTCTCTTTTAATTCCATCCATTGAACACGGTCAAGAGCATAAATCATGATCTTATCATAATAGGGGCTACGACCAACAATATACCAACGCTGCTTAAAAGCTTTCAGGCAATAGGGCTCTATCTCAAAGGTGTTTGCCTCGTCTCTCGAAAAGCTTTGATAGGTCATGCCAAGCACTAGGTTCTTCTTCAGTGCCTCAAGAATGATGGGCAGATACTGTTCGCCATCTGGAATCTTCTCAAATAGTACCTTATCTTTAATACTTACGTTCTCTATCATCAGGTTGCTCACCGTCAACGTATTGAACAGCCAGCTGCGCATGGATCCGCTTCTCAGTTCGTCAGCATTCTCGATATAATAGCGGTATCTGCCACTCTGCTCGTTTTCAATGATGAGGCCAAACATCTCTTCAATAGCTATACGCCATTTATGAAATGTACGCAAGGGAAGTGGATTACCCTCGCTCAAGTCGTTGTCAAGCCAACTCTGGTTAATCTCCTCGTATGTAATCTTCTTGGCCTTATAGATAGTTTCTACCAGCCAGACATACTTATTTAATAAGTTCTTTGCCATAGTTTTATCGTTTGATGCTGCAAAGATACAAAAAAGGTGTGAATTATTGAGGCACAGGTTTGAAAAAAACAATTGATTTTGAAATCATCTTTTGTGTTCCAATTCAACATTTACCATTGGTTGCAACAACAAGGTAGTCTCTTTCCTTTACGGACAAATTCCGCAAAAGGGTGTAGCCTAATACGCACTTTTCTGTGGAGTGCCACACAAAGATGCTTGTCTGCTTTCTGATGAGCAAGCTCGGCGGACATTAGGGTTTTGTTTTCCTGAAGTGTTATTTCACAACAGGGAATTTTCAGAAAGAGCCTATCTGGTAATCTTGATGTACCTTTGCCCGCAAATTTCAAAAACAAAACAAGACATGGAAGTAGTATCAATTGAGCGCAGTACCTACGAGGAGCTGCTGACGAGCTTCAACAGTTTCATCACAAAGATGAAGGAGATGGCCAGTAGAGGCACAGACA
>SAMEA3663178__coassemble_330_pt1 | contig 13709 bp, 8 predicted proteins | sample SAMEA3663178__metabat2_high_PE_009 | metagenome-assembled genome bin SAMEA3663178 (sample SAMEA3663178) | pig gut metagenome | biome: pig gut; feature: pig-associated habitat; material: faeces | place: Denmark | collected 2012
GCAAGGCGTCTGCCATTTATCTACTACGCAGGTCACCCTACGTCTCTAGCATTCTACCCTCCATCGTTGTTACTCGGGCGGACAACCCTCAGACGATGGTTTACGTGAACTTGCAGCTCCCAGATGGAACAGCCCGACGATCACCCGTCGGCTGGTGGTCTCTTACACCACCTTCTCACCCTTACCCTTGCGGGCGGTCATTCTCTTCTTCCATATCCAGCTGTCGCCAACTGCTTCTGTTTTCGGAAGTGGGACGTCCTATGCTGCCCGGACTTTCCTCTCGCACCATTGCTGATGCCAGCGGCAGACCGAAACACTGTTTACTATCTTTTCTGCGTTTATTTCTTTGGTTCTTCTTCTATGTCAAGATTGACTGTAGAGAATTTGAAGTCGTTGGTATTGAGATACTTCATATCGTATTTGCGTTTCGACTTCGACGTGTATTGTTTTCTCATTTTGAGATATTTCTTCTCTGCATCTTCTCTTTTGAGTGCAAATATTACCAAGCAAACCCTATTGGGGTGTTGTTGTGCTGTGAGGTATTCGTTGAGTTGGCGTGAGTAGTGTTCTCTGCCCAACAGAAATTTTGTTTTGCTTTCTATCCAGACGTTGGTGATTTCCTGCACATCGGTCATGTAGATGGTGGAATCTTGGAAAGAAGCTGAAAATCCAAAGATATAGACTTTCGGAGTCTTTATGTTTTTGGCGTTGACTACCATTGGCATGGTTAGCGCCATGAGAAGCAATAATATTGCTTTTGTCATTGTTTTCATTGTCCTAAATATGATTTTAACATCGTGTTGTTCGTATTATTACGTAGCCTCCTAATGGCTTTCTCCTTAATCTGTCTGACACGTTCGCGGGACAGACCGTATTTTTCACCCACCTCTTCCATGGTCATCTCTGGTGAGTTGATACCGTAGAGGGCTTCTATTACAGAGCGCTCTTTGTTGGAGAGTGTTTTCAGCGCATTCTCTATTTCTGCTCGCAGCGATTCTCTTACGAGTTCTCGGTCAGCCATCGGTGAGTTGGTATCTTCCATCACGTCGATGAGGCTACTGTCTTCACCATCGGCAAATGGAGCATCCATCGATACATGGCATGTGTGAGCATTGAGCGCTTCGTCAATTTTATCCTGCGGCAAATCAACAAGCGGCATCAGTTCTTCCGACGATGGTTTCCGCTCGTGTTCTTGTTCAAACTTATTAGCCTCATGGGTCACTCTGCTCAACGCACTTTGTTGATTGAGTGGCATTCTGACCAATCGGCTCTGTTCTGCAATGGCTTGCAGGATACTTTGTCTGATCCACCAAACGGCATAAGATATAAACTTAAAGCCTCGTGTCTCGTCAAATTTTTCAGCAGCCTTGATGAGTCCTATATTGCCCTCGTCGATGAGGTCGGGCAATGATAGTCCTCTGTTCTGATATTGCTTGGCTACTGAAACAACGAAACGTAAATTGGCCCTTGTCAGTTTCTCCAAAGCGCGCTTGTCGCCTTTCTGAATACGCTGTGCCAATTCCACTTCCTCATCTACTGTTAGCAGTTCTTCTTTACCGATTTCCTGCAAGTACTTCTCGAGAGATTCGCTCTCTCGGTTGGTGATGGATGTGTTGATCTTCAGCTGTCTCATAGGTTTTTTGGTTTGGTGTATTTTGCAAAGGTATAGTATTTTTTTCGAAAGACCAAAACAAAAAACCTCTTTTTATAATATTTTTGTATCCTTGCTCCCTGATTTGTTCTTGGATCATGGGGGGCAAGGATACTGGTTCGTCTATGGACAAAGGATGTTTGTCTATGAAGAATAGATGTGGTAAATATCATTTAGTACCGCACAGACGCTGTAGTTCTATGACGGTTTGGTTGTATTCATTGATGGCTTCTGCGCGTTTCTGATAGACATCGATTTCATCTTTCAGTATGCCTACATATTCTACATATCCGATTTCGCCTTGTTCGTATTCAGCGGTGGCAAGTCTTACCATCTCATCGTTCCACTGACAACCGTTTTCGGCGTAGTATTCCACTCGTTGGCGTGCAGCATTGCAACGGCTCAATAGTGCGTTGTATTGAGATTCACGCTGTTGTGCTTCCTGTTGAATCTGTATTTGCAATTGTTCGCGCTCAGCTTTAGCAGCCTTGACGCGTGCTTTGGTAGCGCCATAAAACAAGGGAATGCCTACACCAACCTCAAAGCCCATGAAGTTTCCACCGTCATATCTGCTACGGTCTTCGTTGTAGGGATTCCATGAAGAGATAACCATCTGATTGCGTAGTGAGAGTGAGAGGGAAGGGGCATAACCGCTTTTTTCTACCTTCACCTGGCGTTCAGCAGCTTGCAGTTTGTCGTTGGAGAACCGTCCTTCGGGAGTTTGTTGATAGTTATAGGCCGGTAGGACGAATTCTATGGGAGTTAACAGTTCGTCTGCGGCAGTGATGGGTTCATCGGTGCCAATCACCTGCATCAGTTGCAATCGAGCATTCTCAGCCTCATTTTCAGCTTTTACGATGTCGAGTTGGTTTTCGCGCTGTAAGCGTTCTGCATTGATGAGTTCACGTCTGCCTGTCTCTCCAGCCTCCATACGTTGGCGCACCACGGTACGGTAGCGCGTCATGATGCTGTCTTGTCTTCTTAGGTTACGAAGGCATTGTTCCTGATAAACCAGTTGGAAATAGGCAGAAGCCACAGCAGCCTCCACGTTTTTTTGTTCCATCTCCAGTCTGCTCCTTTCGGCTTGTGTCTCAGCTTTTAACTGTTGACGTCGGGCAATATATACTGTGGGAAAGTCGAAACTCTGCGTTACCGACAGTGCGTTGTCAGGACTACCTCCCGATGTAGGGTCTTGCGAAAGCGACAGCTCTGTCTTTTCCAAGTCCCATGCCGTGCCTTGCAATGCCTGCGCCCGTTCCACTTGTTTGTTTGCCATACGTATTGTCGGGCTCTGCTTCATCGCCATGTCAATACATGTTTGAAGTGACAGGTGGCGCATTTGTGCCATGGCAGCACCACTTATTATCGTACCCATTATTGTGAGGATGATGTGTCGCATAGTGTCTTACTCTTTAATATATATAAGGTGTGTGATTTATTCTTTTGTAAAGGTGCGGTAAATCGCAGGCAATACCAGAAGTGTGAGCAGGGTGGAAGTGATGAGTCCACCGATCACTACTGTTGCCAATGGGCGTTGCACTTCTGCGCCATCGCCTGTAGAGATTGCCATAGGCAGGAAACCCATTGACGCCACAAGGGCAGTCATCAGAACAGGGCGCAAGCGAATCATACAACTCTGTGTGATGCGTTGGTTGATGTCCGCTATGCCTTCACGTTGCATTTGGTTCATCTGTCCCACCAGTACAATACCGTTGAGCACAGCCACACCGAAGAGGGCAATAAAACCAACACCTGCCGATATGGAGAAGGGCATACCTCTGAGCCATAAAGCCCATACGCCACCGATGGAAGCCAATGGGATGGCAGAGAATACAAAGAGTGAGTCGCGCAGGTTCTTCACCGTGGCATAGAGCAACAGCAGAATGATCAGTAGCGCGATAGGCACTACAATGCTCAGTCTGTTGATAGCACTCTGCATATTCTGGAATTCACCGCCATAGGTGTAATAATAGCCTTCGGGCAGTTGCACCTTTTCGTTCATCAGCGTTTCTATCTCCTCCACGGTTGACTGCATGTCGCGTCCCTTGATATTGAAACCGACGTAAATGCGGCGCTCGCCATTCTCGTGGGAAACCTGTGACGGAGCAGGCTCATTGACAATATCTGCCAATTGTTCTAAAGGCACCGTAATGCCCTCGCCAACGGGAATTGCCAACTGTCGAAGTTCTTCAACCGTGCGGTTGCGATTGTCGAGTCGTACCACCACGTCAAATTTCTTCTCGCCTTCATAGATAGCACCTGCAGTGGCGCCTGCAAATGTTGTTTCAAGTATGCGGTTCACATCATCTACGCTGACACCATAGGCAGCCATGCGGTTGTGGTTGTAGCGCACTTGTATTTGCGGGAGTCCAGAAACCTGTTCCACCTGTACGCCGCTGACACCTCTTACGTTGCGCACCAGTCCTGCAATCTTAGCAGCTTGCTGTTGCAATACGTTGAGGTCTTCGCCAAACACTTTGATGGCTACATCCTGTTTGATACCCGTTAGCAATTCATTGTTTCGCATTTGTATGGGTTGGGTCAGTTCGGCTTCAAGACCGGGAATGTTCTTTAGTGTTTCCGACATCATCGCCATGAGTTGGTCGGTAGTCTTTGCCGAAGTCCATTCGGCTTTTGGCTTCAGTGCCACCATGATGTCAGCACGTTCCACCGGCATCGGGTCTGTAGGAATCTCGGCACTGCCGATACGACTCACCACCTGTTTTACTTCAGGATATTTGGCTTTCAGGAGTTGTTCTGCTTTGCTGCAACTCTCCACCATTTGTGAGAGCGATGTACCTTGTGCCATACTCATCTCGATGGCAAAGTCGCCTTCTTCCAGACTTGGGATGAATTCACCGCCCAAAAACTTGAAGCCTACACCGCTGACGCAGAACAGTGCAACGGCAATGGTAATGACATCTTTGCGACGTTGCAGCGTCCATTCCAATATCGGTCGATACCATTCTTGCAGTTTGGCAAGCATCCTGTCGGAAACCGTTTCTTGGGTATGTACCTTTCTGCTGAGGAATGTGCAACTTGCCATCGGCACATAGGTCAATGAAAGGATAAAGGCGCCGAGTATGGCAAAGAATATAGTTAATGCCATGGGGCGGAACATTTTTCCTTCAATTCCTATAAGTGTCATCAATGGGATATAGACAATCATGATGATGATTTCGCCGAAGGCAGCACTCTGCCTGATGCGTGATGCTGAGAAATGCACCTCGTTGTCCATCTCCTGACGTGTCAGCCGTAGGGTAGGGTATTTGTCGGCACTACTGTTGATATGGGTCACCACCGCTTCGACGATGATTACCGCCGAATCGACTATCATACCAAAGTCTATGGCTCCCAAACTCATCAGGTTACCGTCAATGCCGAATGTCTTCATCATACCGAAAGCAAAGAGCATACTCAGGGGGATAACACTTGCCACAACGATGCCTGCCCGCCAGTTGCCGAGAAAGAGTATCAGCACGAAGATGACGATGAGTCCGCCTTCGATGAGGTTGCGTGCAATGGTATGTTCCACGCGGTTCACCAGATTGGTACGGTCTATGAATGGTTCGATGACCACACCTTCCGGTAGTGATTTCTGTATCTGGCTGATGCGATCCTTTACGCGTTGGCTCACTTCTTGGAAGTTTTCACCTTTCAGCATGATGGCTATACCTGCCACCACTTCACCATTACCGTTGCGTGTTACTGCTCCGAAACGTGTTGCATGTCCCATCTGTATGGTAGCCACATCACCCACGCTCACCACGTTGCCATCAACAGTCTTGACAGCCACTTGGCGCAGATCGTCAGCAGAGGTCAGCACACCCAGTCCGCGGATGTAGTATTGGTTAGCGTCCTGTTCGATATAGCTGCCGCCCGTATTGGCATTGTTCTTTTGCAGTGCTTCAAAGACATCGCCCACAGTCAGTCCGTAGGCAGTCAGTCGGTTGGTTTCGATAGCCACTTCATACTGTTTGACAAATCCTCCCCATCCGCTCACCTCAGCCACACCAGGTGTACCCGACAGTTGTTTGCGTACTATCCAGTCTTGCATGGTGCGCAATTGCGTCAGCGTGTATTTGTCTTCATAGCCCTCTTTGGCTCTTATGGTATAGTGGTATATTTCGCCCAGTCCGGTGGCAATAGGTCCCATCTCGGTATCTGTATTGGCAGGCAGTTCCTTGGTCACGTCCATCAGTACTTGGCTCACCTGTGAGCGAGCCCAGTAGATGTCGGCAGCATCGTCAAACACAAGTGTGATGACCGATAGTCCGCTACGTGAGATACTGCGTCTTTCTTCCAGTCGTGGGATATTGGCTAATGCCATTTCTATCGGAGTGGTGATGTATTGTTCCACCTCTTGTGCGCCCAGTGCAGGAGCTTGGGTGATGACCTGTACTTGATTGTCAGTAATATCCGGTGTGGCATCGAAGGGAAGATGCACCAATGATACGATACCCCATACCGCCATGGCAAGGGTCAGAATGCCTATCGTCAGTTTGTGTGTGACGGAAAAATCTATCAGTTTCTGAAACATAGAGAGGTATTAGCTATATTAATGGTTGTGTTCACCGTGTTCACCGATGAGCGAAGCCAGATAGAACACGTTTTCTGTTACGATTTGCTGTCCGTCTTGTATGTGTTTACAGAGTTCCACCTCGGTATATCCAGAATCGGTCACTCCGGTCTTCACCTCATGTCGTGAGAACACACAGTCCCCGTCTTTTCCTTTTTTGTCGAGTGCAAAGATGTAGGTTTTACCATCGGTATTGACAATGGCTTTTGAGGGCAGTGCTTTGCAACGCTTTCTGCCAGTGGCAATGCGTCCTGTGACAAACATACCGTCTATCAGTCGTGCTTTGGCGTTACCGTCCAGTTTCACATGTACGGCAACACTCTTTGTACCATCGTTGAAATAGTCGTTGATGCCATAAACCTGTCCGCTGACTTCTATGCCGGGTTGGTTGGTGAGAGCCAGCAATACGCGGTCTCCTTTATTCACTTTCTGCAGGTCTTTCTCAAAGACGTTCAGGTCGCACTCCACTTGATCATTATTGCGGATTGTCATCAGTGGTGTTTGCATATCAGCATAGCTGCCCAGTGGTGCATTGAGTTGACATACTGTTCCGCTGATGGGAGCACGTAGAGGGAATGTTGTGGTAAACTGTCCTCGTCCTACGGCATGGGTACTGATGCCCATTTGTTGCAGTTGGCGACCAATACCTATCATGGTGGCGTGCGCCACTTGATAGTTGCGTTCAGCCTGTTGGCGGTTCTTCTGCACACCAGCCCCCTGCTGTGCCAGTGTTTCTTGGCGTTGCTTTTCTATTTGTGCCATTTCACATTCTTTGTAGGCAGCATAGTATTCGCGTTGTAGTGTCACCACATCAGTATTTTCTATGGTTGCCACCACCTGACCTTTTGTCACGTGTTGTCCGTTTTTCACGAGGATGTTCTTTACCACGCCACCCATTAGTGAGGCAACATTACCCATCGACTGTGGGCGCAAAACTATCGACCCGTTGACGCGGATGGTAGCATCGAGTTCACGGTGTTGCACAGAATCAGTTTTTAAGTCGATAGTAGCTATCTGTTTAGCTGTTAGAGGTATGTTTTTGAAATCTTGTTCTTCATCGTGGTGTTCGTCTTCTGCCTGACTATGTCCTGCATGTGCATCGTGGTGATCGTCGTCACCGTGTGATAGTAGTGTAAATCCACCTACAGCCACCAGTGTTGCAGCTATCACTATTGCCAGTCGTTTGATATTGTCTTTCATATTTTTTCAGGTTTTCTTTTTTTTATTCCGTGCAAAATTAGTGAAACGTCTTAATATCGAAGTATGATATAAGTTTCAACTGCTATTTTCTGCAACTGGGTTGCAAATGTGTTTCATGTTCAATCGGTAAGTTGGTAATAGTTCGTGTCGTAATGTGGATAAAAAAGAGGCACGATACCTGTTTGACAGGTCGTGCCTCTAAACGAGAGAACGTATGTAAGAAACGTATGTATGTAAGGTTTTACCCTAATCAGTCGGTTGGGATTAATACTTGGCATTCTGAGGGTCGAAGTTGGTCCAACCATCGAGCCAGTTGTCGTTGGCATTGAATGCTCCAACGTAGTTGACAGAAGTAAACCAGCTGTCGAGACCCTTGAAGTTCTGTGCGCCAAACACAGCACTGCCACTCTGGGGAATGATCGCTACGCCAACGCCTTTGGTGTCAGTTAGTTTCAATGAAGTCTTGTCTGCCAGTGCCTTGTTGCCAGGCTGAGCAGCGAAGAAGGTGTGAGAGTATGACTGTTTGCTGTCAGCCTTTACCGTCTTGTTGGCGAAGTCGTATTCCTTATCCTCGTAGCTCTTGTTGGCATCCGAACCGATGATGTCAAGATTAGCCATCAGTATGTTTTGCAGATGCAGTGTTCCCTTGCTTGCTTCTTCAGGAGTATTGCCCTTTTCACCATCAACAATCAGACCGATAGGCCAGTCCATAACCAGCGAATTGACACAGTTTAGACGTGACGAACGGCGAATCTGCATGGCAGCCTGGAAACGTCCGAGACCCGAACCGTTGTTGGGAAAATAGTTGCCAGCAGTGATATAGCTCTTGTCGTTGACAAAGTCAGAAGCCGATTTTGGACCAACGAAGGTGATGTTGGAGAAGGTGGCAGTGGTGTAAGGAGAAAGCTGAGAACCATCAGAACAGTTGTCGCTTTCGAAACCGTTGCTCTGGCTCTGGTCGGCAATCTTCGGGTCGCGTACGGCAAGACCGAACTGCACCTTACCAGAGAAGCCGTTGTCGGTATCGAAGTCATCGTCCCATCCTTTGTAGGCAATGAGGTATTTGCAGTTGACCGCACCACCGAACCATTCAAACGAGTCGTCGTTGGAGAATGAAACCTGTACGTGGTCGATCTTGGTGGCAGAACCTACGCTACCCAAAGTCAGACCGTTGATTTCCTGGTCAGCCTTGAAGGGATATCCAGCAAACTCGATACGAACATAGCTCAAAACACCTGAGTTGTCGGCATCGTCATTGCCGCCGTGCTTGGTGCGTGGTCCACCTTCAATCTGCATCTCCGTTTGGTTGTTGCGCGCTTTACCGCAGAGGATGATTCCCCCCCAGTCACCGGGGCGACGCTGTCCGGCAGCCGCAGCAGAAGTAAAGACGATCGGTTCGGTTGCCGAACCCTGTGCAATGATTTTACCGCCACGCTCAGCAATAAGCGTTGCCTTGGTAGTCTTGTCACCCTTGATGACACTTCCCGGTTCGAAGGTCAGTTCTGCTCCTGCTGCGATATAGATCCATCCTTTCAGCGTGTATGTACCTTTTTTGAGTTGTTGCTTGCCAGTGAATACAAACTCCTGATCGCCGTTGCCAATGACAGTACCATTGGCATCTTCTTTGCCGTCAGCATCGAAGAGTATATGGTCGCAGGCATTGAGTCCTCCGTCTTTGGTCCATTTATAGACCGTATTCTGTCCAGGTTGTGGATTAGGGTCTGGTGTAGGATCATCGTTACTGCTGCTGCATGCGGCCATCATAGCCGTCATTGCGAGGATGCCCATGCATCCCATGAAATTCATCTTTTTCATCTTGTTACTTTTTTTTTGATTAAACAAAACATCTGTTATTTCAGTATATTATCAATTTCGTATTAGAATTTGTAGATGGCCTGCAAACCAATGTTGCGACCGGGTTTATAGCATCGCGCCACCTCTTCGACGGTACGCTGGCTACCATCGGTGTATGTCACGTCGGCAAACTGTTTGTAGTAAACCTTTTCAGCCAAGAGGTCGCGCACCTGGAGTTTGATTTCCCAGTGCTCCCCAAAGCGCTTCGTGGCAGAGAGGTCGATCACGTTGCGAGGCATCTCATAGCTATGAGGCACACGAGCATTCTCGTCAGAGGCACTGCTTCCTTCGCTGCGTCCCACACCGATGATGCGCTTTCCGATGCGGTTGTAGAGTACCGCCACATCGAGGTTCAGTGGTTTGTTTTTGTAAAACAGTCCAGTGTTGATGAGGTATGGCGACTGTCCCTGCATGGGTCTGTTTTCCTCTTTGCTGCCAGGAGCGAAAGCCACCTTACTCTTGATGAGTGCCCCATTGAACGACAAGTTGAAGTCAGGGAGACCGATGAAGGCGAGGTTTTTGCGGATATCGAGTTCTATACCGTAGTTGTTTGCGCTCCGTGCATTCTTATAGGAATAGATGAGGTTGGTGCCACCTGCCACGGTGTAGGTCCATTCGATGGGTGAATCGAAATGCTTGTAGAAGAGTGCCAGCGAGATGAGTTCGCCTCGACTGGGGTAGATTTCATAGCGCAGGTCGATATTGTCGATGTAGCAGTTGTTCAGTTCGGTATTACCCTGCACATCGCTTGCCAGGTCGAAGTCGTAATAGACCGACGATGCCACTTCGCGAAACTCCGGTCTGTTGATGCTTCGTCCATAGGAGAGTCTGACTTGGTGAATATCGTTCATGCGATAGGTGGCATTGAGTGAGGGGAAGAGGTCGTTGGTGCGATAGTGGCGACTCTGTTCGCTCTTTTCGTTGTCGCGAGTGTTGGAGATGAGTTCCATATCGTTGTGCTCGAAGCGCAGTCCAGCATTGACAGTCACCTTGCCGAATGGCAGCATCATGTTGAGATAACCAGCCCCTAAGATGTTGTGTCCCCGATAGTTGTTGCGCATCTGCAGTTGTTCGAAGAGGTAGAGCTTATTGTCGCCCAGATTGTCGGGATTACCAAGGAGTGTTGGCACATCCATGTATTGAAAGTCGCAGGGCAATGTGTTGTTGCCGGGATTCCATTGGTAGTAGAACTCGTGAGCTTCATACGCTCTTGTGCGGTATTCGCCATAGGTACCAGCCATGAGATCAGGTTCCCATGAACCAAGCGTGAAATGGTGTTTCTCGTTGAGTGCTACAGAGGCGATGTGTTCATCGAGTGCAGTCCATTCGCGTTTCACATCGTTGCCTGTGCTGAGAGCAAACACTCCCGTTTCAAGTGCATCGTTCACCATATAGCGCTTGCGATCAGGCAATCTTCGATTGGCATAGGCATAACCGATATTCCAGTCGAAGGTATCGTCAGTAAACGAGTGTTTTCCCGTCAGCTGTCCGTTGTACGTGGTACGGCTTCGATAGTAGTATTCCGCGCTGCGCTCCATATCCGACTGTGCGCTAACACCGTCACGCCAGGTGTATCGGCTGGTAGCCAGTTGGTTGAAGATATTTTTGAGTTGGTATTTGTGCTTTCCGTTGCGTGAGAGCAGGGTAAGGTTGACCATGGCCCCCAGTCTCACATTATTGTTATACTGGTCGTCAACAGAATAGCGCAGATAGTTGGGCTTGTTGTTCACCGCATCATAAATGCCGAAGAGGTTGTTCTCCATGTTTTCGTATGTGCGGTATTCGTTGGTGTAGTTGATCGCAGCCAACAGTCCGAGGGTGCGTCCGTTCAGGTTCCAACGGTGGTTCATGCTTGCCGCCAGTTTCAGATCGCCGAATGGCTTTTTGCTCTTCACCGCCCAATCGTAGTTGAACGGCATGTCCATGCTGCGCTTGCCATTGTCGAATCCGAGGAAGTCTGTGGCAGAACCCTTGTAATAGCTGAAGTCCTTCATGGCGGTAGAGGTATTCCAGTTGCCACCCAGCATCAGCGAGAAACCATTGGATGTAGGAATCTCCTTGGTATTGACGATGATGAAACCGCCAGAGTAGTCGGCAGGATATTCTGCAGAAGGAGATTTGACGATGGTGAGGTTGTCAATCTGCGAACTGGGTATGATGTCAAACGAGAACGCCCTTGAGTCAGCTTCACTACTGGGCACTGCCCCTCCGTTCACCCATACATTATTGTAGCGTTGAGAGAGTCCGCGCACCATCACAAACTTATCGTCGATGAGGCTTACACCAGGTACACGGCGGATGACCTCGCCCGCATTGGTGTCTTGTGTACGGCTGATTTCCTGAGCCGAAACATTGTTCATGACCAACGCACTCTGTTTAGCCATCTGTACCATGGCAGCATCGGTATTCTTGCGTTCCACCGCCGTAACCGTCACCTCCTTGAGCTGTTGCTCGTCGGGAGAGAGAGCCACCTTCACCACTTGTGTGTTGCCCTTTTGTGCATCCACCTGCAGTTGGCAGGTCTTGTAGCCTATATAGTTAATTAATAAGGTGTGTTTTCCTGATTTGAGTCCATCGAGTGTAAAGCAACCTTCCATATCGGTGATAGCTTTCAGGTTAGAATCCTCTACTGAGATGACCGCACCGATCAATGTTTCCTGCGTTTTTGCATCGCTAACGATACCTTTGATTTGTTGCGCCCAAGTCTGCAAACAACCAACTGCAAGACATGCTGCAACAATGATTCTCTTGTTCATTTTCATTTTCTTTCTCATTACCATTATGATTTCGGCTGCAAAGTTACGTGTCTCTTATTACAGGTCTGTTACGCTGGTGTTGAAAGTGAATGACAATGGTACGACAGTCGTGTTACGGGTATGGGAAAGGCAATGGAGATAAAAAAAACACTTCCGGTGGTTGAACCAAGCGGATTCAATCACCGGAAGTGGAATGGGCGATAAGGGCTGCGCCTTATCGATTACTTATTGCCAGTAAACTGGCCAACGAACAACAGGGTGCCACTCAGCGAATCGCTGATGGTATAGACAAACGGGTGGTCGGCAATGAAGTTGACATCACGATAGTCAGTCGGACCGAGTGACGTCAGCATGACAGCAGCAGTAACGGCAGCAGCCTTGGTGCCCTTCTCGCTCACTTCAATCTTAGCCTTCTGCAACATCTGTGATACATAGAACTGACCATCGGCAAACTTGCTGAAGTCGGCTTCGGCAGGATTGAAGATGCTGGGTGCTCCCAGTGTGCTGACAATGCCGTTGAGCGGGATGTTGGTCTCGGTGGTGAACTTCGGCAGTTGCAGATTGACATTGCAGATATGCATCTTGCTGGTCATGGTAGAGAGTGTCGAAGCGTCGATAGATGCCATCATCTCGTTGATGCTCTTACCTTCGTTGGGCAGCAACACCGTCATGTGATAGACACCATTGCCGTATGGCAGCACAACGGCTTTGTAGAGTGGCATTTCTGCGTATAGGAACTTGTTACGTTGGTGCATCATCTCCACCTTTTGAATATCGCGGGTGTATCCACGGAAAATCTCTTCACTGGTTTTGCGTTCATCAAACTTCTTCTCCCACGTGCCGTTGAAATAGATGGCATTCATCAGATAAGATACTGCAGCAGGATCAGTCTGGTCGATGATGGAAGGAATCATGCCGTCAGTATGTTTGGAACACCAGTTGTTGATGTGTTTTACTGTGGCAGGATTGCTGAAATCCAGACTTTCCACCCCAGCCATGTAATGGTCTGTCACGGTGCTGACAAACTGCGGACGCAGCCGATATGCCTTGTTCACGGCAATATAGTTGGCAATGCTTACCGTGGTCTGTTGATCCAGTCGGTCGGCAGTTTGCAGGATATTCTGATAGAGCGAGTTGAGGTCGTTGATGTCGATACCCTCACAGCCGATAGCTTTAAGGATTTCCTGTTGGCTGACACCATCAGCACCGTTAGCCAACATCCCCATGAGGTATGCTACGCTCAGTGGTGACACCACTTTGCTGCTGTGGTCGCTAACCTGATTGAAGAGCTGTAGTGCAAAGACATTGTTGCGGTTGACGATGTCGCGCTGTGCATCGCTGAGTGTGAGGTATGCTTCATCCATATCTGTAGAGTTAGAGGGAGTGACAACGACAGTATTGTCTGTCGAAGGGTTGTTGGGGTTTTGGAGCTTCTTGCTACTGTTGCATGAAACGGTAAGGGCGGCAGTCAATAGTATCGCCGCGGTTGTTGTGTAGTGCTTCATTGTTGTTGTATGGTTTTAATTTCAAATTGTTTCTTATCTGGTAAATGCCGATGATAGGGATAGATTGCATGAGACAGCCACAATCTTAACAACTCTTAACCGTATAAGCCTCTCATGGCGGTTTTCCTTTGCAAAGATAAGTATATTTTTTGAAAACTCCTATT
>SAMEA3663178__coassemble_372_pt1 | contig 12535 bp, 11 predicted proteins | sample SAMEA3663178__metabat2_high_PE_009 | metagenome-assembled genome bin SAMEA3663178 (sample SAMEA3663178) | pig gut metagenome | biome: pig gut; feature: pig-associated habitat; material: faeces | place: Denmark | collected 2012
CCGTAGGAAGTGATAACTTCTTTTACTTCAATCAATTCCCTCAGTTGCGAAACTTGAATAAAAAAAATAGAAATATGCCAAATCTGAAATCATTAGCAAAAGACACAGCCATCTATGGATTGAGCAGCATCGTAGGACGCTTCCTCAACTATCTGCTTGTGCCGATCTACACCGCATCCATGCCGGCATCGGGCGGTGGTTATGGTGTCATCACCAACATGTATGCCCTGACTGCATTAATCCTCGTATTGCTGACCTTCGGCATGGAGACCACTTTCTTCCGTTTTGCCAATAAGGAAGGGGAGCATGCAGAACGGGTATTCTCTACTGCTCTGATAGGAGTGGCATCAGCATCAACATTGTTTTTCATAGCCATTCTGCTACTCATCACTCCCGTCAGCACCTTCCTTGGCTATGCCGACCATCCGCAATATGTGTGGGTCATGGCGCTTACCGTTGCTATCGATGCCGTGCGTGCCATCCCCTTTGCCTATCTCCGACTACAGAAGAAAGCGTTGAAATTTGCAGCCCTGCAGATGCTGAACATCGCCATCAATATTGCACTCAACATCATCTATTATATCGGTATGGACGGTCATGATCCCGGTTATGCCTTCTATATCAACCTCGCCACATCAGCAATCGTCACACTCTGTCTCTTCAAAGAACTGTGGGGCATACGTTACGGCTTCGATTCACAACTGATGAAGCGCATGCTGAACTACAGCTGGCCTATCGTCATCCTGGGTGTGGCAGGCATCCTCAACCAAGTGGCAGACAAGATTCTCTTTCCTTTTATCTATCCCGGAAAAGATATGCACACCCAACTTGCCATCTATGGCGCTACGGTGAAGATTGCCATGATTATGGCTATGATCACACAGGCCTTCCGCTATGCTTATGAACCATTCGTGTTCGGCAAGTCGAAAGATAAAGACAACGATCAGATGCAGGCTTCTGCCATGAAATACTTCATCATCTTCACCCTACTGGCATTCCTTTGCGTGATAGGTTGGATGGATGTGCTCAAGCGCATCATCGCACCCGACTACTGGGAAGGACTGCGCGTAGTGCCTATCGTAATGGCAGCCGAAATCATGATGGGCATCTATTTCAACCTGTCGTTCTGGTACAAACTGGAAGATAAGACCTATTGGGGAGCGATCTTCTCCGGTGTGGGCTGTGCCGTTCTCATCAGTATCAACGTCATCTTCGTACCGCGCTATGGGTATATAGCCTGTGCATGGGCAGGGTTTGCCGGCTATCTGACAGCGATGGCCCTCTCCTACCTTGTAGGACGAAAATACCACCCGATAGCCTATCCGATGCGCGATATTGCCCTCTATGTGGTATTGGCAGCGGCTGTATTCTTCGTGATGCAAGCCACCAACCACCTCTCTACCGCTGTTGCCATGGGAGTCAACACCATCTTCATCCTACTCTATACCGCCCTTGTGGTGAAGAAAGATTTCCCATTGGGCAGTCTGCCCGTTATCGGCAAATACTTCCGGAAACATCAAAACAAATAATTATAACACTATGAAAAGAAAAGCAATGTTACTCTTCGGCGCTTTGATGGCCCTGTCTGTCAACAACGCCAAGGCCGACGAAGGCATGTGGACACTCTACAACCTGCCGCCAGCCATCTATGAACAGATGAAACAGGAGGGATTCCAACTCCCTATGGAACAACTCTATCAGAGCAGCAATGCCGTGAAAAATGCCGTTATCAACTTTGGAGGCTATTGCTCAGGCGTTGTGGTATCTCCCGATGGACTCGTATTCACCAACCACCATTGCGGTTTTGAATCTATCCGTAGCCACTCTACCGTAGAGCACGACTATATGCTCAACGGATTTGTTGCCAACTCGTATGAAGAGGAATTGCCCAACAAAGATCTCTTCGTAAGCTTCATGGTGGAACAAAAAGACGTGACCGACGAATTGCGCAAACTGGGCATGAGCAGCCTCGCTATCGGCAAAGTGGGCGAATGGGTGGATTCTGTAGAGAATGCCTGGCAGAAAGACATCCGCCAGAAAGACTCTACGTTGCGTGTAGAAATCAAGCCTTTCTACGAGGGCAACAAATACTACATGACAACCTATCGCGACTTTACCGACGTGCGTCTGGTATTCTCTGTGCCCAAATCGATGGGTAAGTTTGGTGGAGAAACCGACAACTGGATGTGGCCCCGTCAGACTTGCGACTACTCTGTATTCCGCATCTATGCCGACCCAAAGACCAATGGTCCTGCCGCTTACTCCAAAGACAACGTGCCCTATCATCCTGCATCATGGGCACCAGTATCAATGGATGGCTATAAACCCGGCGATTTTGCCATGATTATGGGATATCCCGGCAGCACCAGCCGCTACCTGAGCAGCTATGGTATCAAGGAACGCCGCGATGCTATGAATGCTGTTATGGCTCAGGCTCGTGCCGTAAAACAGGAAATCATGCTCCGCCACATGCGTGCCGACGAAGCTGTGCGCATCAAGTACGACTCGAAATATGCCCACAGCTCCAACTACTGGAAGAACTCCATCGGTATGAACAAATGTATCGATTCCATCGGACTCATCAGACAGAAACAGGAGTTTGAAGCCAAATTGCAGCAATGGCAACAGGAGTCTGGCTATCTGAAAGGATTGCTCGACTTTGCAAAACTGGAAAAACTCTACGCTAATCGATTCTCTGCCCTGCGTGCCCTCTACTATTGGAACGAGACTTGGGGTCGCGAACCAGACCAAATGAGCCTTCGTGCTAAGCGCATCCACAACGGCATGGAGGTGAAAGGTCCGGAAAACAAGAAGCAGAAACAATATGTGGAGTTTAAAGACAATCGCAACGAGTGGGATGAAGCTACAGACCGTGAACTGCTTGCCGCTATGATGAAAAACTATAGCGAGCATGTGGAAAAGCAGTATCACCCTGCATTCTTCACCACCATCGAAGAGAAATACAAGGGCGATTTCACCGCCTATGTCAACGATCTCTACGACAAATCGCTACTGATGAAGGACAATACTCCTATTTATATTAATAAGAAGAGCTATGCCAAAGACCTCGGTGTGCTGTTCGGTCAGGACCTCATCGAGACCATGGGTGCCATCCGTGCCGACCTTTCTGGTAGTGCCGACCAGATTGAAGAACAGGAGAAATGGCTCTGTGCTGCCAAACTGCGCATGGAACAGGATCTTCCTAACTATTCGGATGCCAACTTCACACTCCGCATGACCTATGGTCAAGTGGGCGAATATACCCTTGGCGGCAAACCTTCTGGCTACTATACCGATGCTCGCAGCCTCTGGGAGAAGATGCAACGCGCCAACGACAACTTCGAATACTTTGCCGAACCCGTCATGCACGAACTGCTCTCGGCAAAAGATTTCGGTGCTTATGCCGACAAAGAGACAGGTACGCTGCAACTCTGTTTCCTCTCTAACAACGACATTACCGGCGGTAACTCTGGTTCTCCTATCTTCAACGGTAAGGGCGAACTGTTGGGCCTTGCCTTTGATGGCAACTGGGACAGCCTGTCGAGCGATATCTTCTTCGACAAGCAGTTGGCACGTACCATCAACGTGGATGTGCGCTATATGCTCTACATGATGGATCGTTGGGGCCATGCCGACCGTCTGTTGAAGGAAATCGGCATCAAGAAATAAGATGAATGATAACCCATAGCAAAGGGAGCAGCACCGTAGTGTTGCTCCCTTTCTTTTATTAGAATCGTTGCCCATACCCCGATATGGTATGCTCAACGACTATCGTCCCATTTGGTCGTTAGGTTTTATCACAAACCAGATGTTAGGGTTTATCCCCTATCGGTCGTTAGTTTATTTCTTCTTCGGACGACGACGTGCCCAGCCTTCCTCGCTGAAGTCGGGCTCTTCACCACGCAAGCGCATAGAGTCTGGATTCATCAGCGATCGCCAATCATTCATATCTTCATGATTCTGATGGCGTGCAGCTCCCCTTGAACCACGTTGCTGACGACCGTCATTTCTGTCGGCACGACCATAACCTTTAGCGCCACGGCCTTCGCCACGTCCACTACGACCCTCGCTACGCTGATTGCGTGGAGCAGACTCGGAGGAACGTCTGCCGTTTCCGTGTCCAGCCTCATCAGCATCGTTGCAGCGCACTTCACGGCGCTTATAGTGCTGTCCGTTGAGGTTCTGCATCACGCGGTCAGCATCTTCCTCAGGTACTTCTATATAAGAGAACTTGCCCAAAAGGTCGATATGTCCCACCTGTACACGTCCTGGCACACACTTATTGAGGAACTGCATCACTTCGCCAGGATAGAAACCATCGTCCTTGCCTAAATTGACAAACAAGCGGCGGTATCCGGCTTCAGCCTTACGCGGTCCGTTCTGACGAGTACGACGGTTGCCATCTGCTTTACCTTCGCCCCTTGCAGCCTTGGCACTACGGCTATCGGGCTTGATGATTTCGGGTGCATTCTTATAATAGTCGAGAAATTTACCGAAGGTGATTGTCACCATCTTCTTGATAATATCCTCTTTGTCGATATATTCAAACTGACGGTTGATTTCTTCCATATAGGGAGCAATCTGCTCATCATCAACATCAGTCTTCATAATATCGTCCATGGTCTTGAAAAGCTGTTTCTTGCAAATCTCCTCAGGAGCAGGCAACGTACCATCCACAAAGTCCTTACCAATCTGTTTCTCTATCTGTCTCACCTTGAATTTCTCTTTGGTATGGATGATAGAGATAGACGTTCCCTTCTTGCCTGCACGTCCGGTACGACCGCTACGATGGGTGTAGCTCTCAATATCGTCGGGCAATCCGTAGTTGATAACATGGGTAAGATCATCCACATCAAGGCCTCGTGCTGCAACATCGGTAGCCACCAGGAACTGTACGGTGTGCTGGCGGAACTTCTGCATGGTCAGGTCGCGTTGTTGCTGACTGAGGTCTCCGTGGAGTGCCTCGGCATTATATCCATCCTTGATGAGTTTGTCGGCAATCTCTTGTGTTTCTATCTTAGTGCGACAGAAGATAATGGCAAAGATGCGAGGATAGAAATCTACCACTCGTTTCAATGCGAGATATTTATCACGTGCATTGACCAGATAATAGATGTGGTTCACGTGTTCAGCACCTTCGTTTCGTGATCCCACCACAATTTCCTTATGGTCGTGCAGATAGTTGAGTGCTATTTTCTCAATATCCTTACTCATAGTAGCCGAGAAGAGCAATGTGTTTCTATCGGCAGGTACACACTCGAAAATAGCATTGATACTGTCAGAGAATCCCATGTTGAGCATCTCGTCTGCCTCGTCGAGCACTACATTATTCACCTGATCGAGTTTAGCAACTCCACGGTTGATGAGGTCGATGAGACGTCCTGGTGTGGCAACGATAATCTGCACACCATGTTTTAGTGTACGTATCTGCGAACCGATATCCGTTCCACCATATACAGCGGCAATATGCATGCCGTCGATATATTTTCCAAAACTGTTGAGATCGTCAGCAATTTGCAGACAGAGTTCACGTGTAGGACTAAGGATGATGGCTTGTGTTTCTTTTCGCGATGCATCAGTTTTCTGCAACAACGGCAGTCCATAGGCAGCAGTTTTACCTGTTCCTGTCTGTGCCAATGCAATGACATCGTTTTTGTTACCCAACAAATAAGGGATTACTTCTTCCTGTACTGGCATTGGATGTTCGAATCCAAGCTCGTCAATAGCGCGGCGAATCTCTTCGCTGACGCCCAATTCTTCAAATGTTTTCAATGTTTTTTACCTTGATAATATTGCTAATAAAGAAGGCTGAATTCACCCTCCCAGCCATTATCCCACACAAACGATATGGGATCATCAGGGTGCAAAAACCTTCCAAAAATCCTGCGGACCATCATACACATGGTCTAAATTCGTGTGCAAAGGTAGTGCAAACCGAGCGAAATACAAAGAAAATCAGAAATTTTCTTTTATTTCCGAGGTGCAGCCTACCTAAGAGACAAAGTCTCAAAGGTACGAATAAGTGAGTGAAATACAAAAGAAAACTGTTTTTTCTTTTGTATTTTCGAACGTAAGTACCTTCGACGCATCGCGTCAAAGGTAGTGCAAACCGAGCGAAATACAAAGAAAATCAGCATTTTTCTTTGATTTCCGAACACTTGCAAAGTTGACGAAAAAATATTTTTGTCCTCTTATCAACCAATTTCTTCCTCTTATCTGCACTTATTACCTGTCATCGTATATGGGCATTTTGGCGACTTGTAGAATCTAAAAAAACACAGTAAATTTGCAAGTAGGAAATGATTAAAAAATAACTAAAAACTATACCCATTATGAGAGACTGGACGATACGGTTGCTCCTCCTATTATTGGTTGCTATGCCAATCACAATGGAGGCTAAAGAAAAAGACAAACCACTTATATATGAAGTAAGTTGTGGCGGGTCAGCAAATCAAGGTTTTTATTTGGTAAAAGTGAAAGCCGTGGTCGATAAAAAAGAAATCGGCGACAATATCCTAAAGCGTTGCGCTATCCATGGCGTGTTATTCCGAGGCTATTCAGGTGGCGGTGGATGCATTTCGCAACCGCCAATGGCAGGTAGTGCCATGGTTGAACAACAGTATAGCGACTTCTTTATTCCTTTTTTCCGCAAAGGAGGAGGATGCGAGGCTTATGCCACTCTGATAGAAGGATCTATGCAGGTAGTGCGTCAAGGCAAACAGTATATCGTTACCGGCATCATCTCTGTATCCAAAGAACAACTCCGCAAAGATTTAGAAGCAGCAGGAGTGGTGAAACGATTAAACAGTGGATTTTAACCCTAACACGAAACATTATGAAGAAAACCATTCTCATCAGCATCGCCATATTTATGATGGCAGGTGCAAAGGCACAAGTGGCCATGTCGCCACGAGTAGGATTCGAGACCCAATGTCTCGGTGTGGAGGAAGATGGCACTCAGACACTACGTGTATGGGGATTCGGCAGCAAGAAGAAAGATGCGGTAGAACAAGCTATGAAAACTGCCGTACGTGACATTCTCTTCAAGGGTATTCATGCTGGCATGGAAGGTTGCAACACACGTCCTATGCTGACAGAAGTCAATGCTCGCGAACGTCACGAAGCCTATTTCAACAAGTTCTTTGCCGACGGCAACCGCTTCAAGAAATATGTTTCTTTCAAGGATGAGAAAAAGAAGAAAAAGTCAAGAGAACATACCGAGAGTACGTTGGGGACCCGATGGAGCATTGTGGTAACCGTGAAATGTCCACAGTTGCGCCAACGACTCATCAAAGATAAAATTATTCAGAAAGACTATAAATAGACACGCTATAATGATGAACACAAGGATTAACATTATACTGATAGCATTGTTGGCAATTGCCATGCCGTCGTTCGGACAGGCCAAACTGCCGAAATTGATGGTTGTGCCAAGTGATGTCTGGTGTAACGAACACCATTGTATGGATACTGTAGATATAATGGGCATCAAGGAAATGATTCCCAACTATAAGAAGGCACTACAGGAAAACCGCGACCTGATGGCGGTCATCTCCAAAATCAATACACTCATGGCAGAACGTGGTTTCCCTTTGCAGGACCTCTCACAGACCATCAAAAGTATAGAACGCATCAATCAAGAGAACAGTGTGATGCGTACCAAGACCTCTGGTGCTGGTTTGGCAGAGAGTCCTGTTGATCGTTTGCGACGCACGGCTCGTGCCGACATTATCTTAGAAGTAGATTGGGGAGTGAATGTCAATGGGCCGAAACGTTCCATTACCTACAATCTCCGCGGACTCGATGCCTATAGTAACAAGCAGGTTGCTGGTGCAGAAGGAACTGGAGCACCATCATTCTCTGCAGAAGTTCCAGTGCTCATAGAAGAGGCAGTGCAAGACCACATGGACAGTTTCACATCTCTGCTCCGCCAGCACTTCGATGACCTTCTTGCCAAAGGCCGCGAGGTTGTTATCGAATTACAGATTCCAGACAACGGACAAGAACTCGATTTCGAAACAGAGTATGACGGTAAGGAACTCGGCGAACTGATTACCGAATGGATGGCAAACAATACCGTAGAACATCGTTTCAACAAGAGCGATGCCACCGAAAACTATCTGCTCTTCGATCAAGTTCGCATCCCACTCTACCACACCAACGGTATGGCTATGGATGCAGAAGGTTTTGCACGCGAACTACGTAAATATCTGAAAGGAGCCCCACGCAACATATCCACTAAGGTGGTCAACCGTGGACTGGGTCGCTGTCTGCTTATTGTTGGAGAAAAATAAAGTATTACGACTATGAAGAAATATATTGCATCGTTTATCATAGCCTGCACAACGGCACTTTCCGTTCAGGCTCAAGAGTGCAGTCTGCCTATTGGCATTGCATTCCAGTCTGGTGCGTCTGCCATTCCAGTATCTTACCAACGAGTGGTAGCAGGCAAACTGCGCCAGTTGTTGACAACGAATGGTGTATCGGCAATGGCAGGACTCCATAGTTTTGCATTGGTCCCTGAATATGAAATCATAGGCAAGAGCATCACAGCAGGTCCTCCCCGCCAAACAGTCTGTCAGATACAACTCAACCTAAAGGTGCTCAACGCTGACGATGGTGTTGTATTCTCGGCATATACCACTCAACTCGATGGTGTCGGTCAGAGTGATGCTGCCGCATTCAGCGATGCCGTAAAACGGCTGACGCCACGTCATCAAGGATTGTCAGACTTCATTGCTCAATCTCAAAAAAAGATTGTTGCATACTATGATGCACAAGCAGACCGTATCATTGCCCGTGCCAAGATGCTGGACCAAACCCGTAAGTATGATGAAGCCATCTACGAGTTGCTCATTATTCCCGAATGTGCAGCAGCCTATGATCGTGCGCTATCATGTGTCAAGGAAGTATGGCAACATCGTATCAACACCGAAGGCGAACGACTATTGACCAAAGCCGTTGCCGTTTGGTCTGGTCGTACAAATAGTGATGCAGCTATCGAAGCCGCCAATCTGTTGGCAGAGATAGATCCCGAATCATCAAGTTATGAGGCTGCTATCAAACTTCTTGAGGAAATCAAAGAGAAGGCTGAACTGAATACGCCATGGGATATTGCACTAAAAGTCATGGACGACAACATCGATATGGAGCAACGTCGCCTCGATGCTTCCAAGGAAGTAGCTAAAGCCTACGCAGAGAACATGCCACAGACAGAGACCAAACTTCTATTCTTAGATAAATAAATATCTTTAAGCAGAATTTAACTTATAACTCCCGAAACAATGAATATGAAAAATTTAAACTTCAAGTATTTTTTAGGCATTCTTACCGTATGCATCATGCAAGGAGTTTGCAGTAGTTGTTCAAACGATGACAATGGAACAGCTTCTGTCCAAACATCACTTGCAGGAATTTGGCAAGGTGACTATGCTCAATGGGTCATTCAACCAGATGGCACATACGAGGTAATCAACGAAATAATTAATATCGGACTAAATCCCGGAGAACCGGAGTCTAGTGAATATATCGAATGGGAAGGTAGTGGCAAAATCATCTACAATGGCAATAGTTCTCCTTTAATTATCGAAACTGGAGAAGGGAGCCTTACCATTACTGACTATAAAATAGAACGTGATAAAATTACACTAAAGATGCAAGGCGAAACGGTTACTCTTAACAGAAGGGCTGCTTTCAAAAACAAAGCACCGAAACAACTGAAGAATTGCCGTTTTAACTGCGAAATAGACAGATACTACAATCTTTATTTCGACGAAACAGGAAAGGCGCTCTTCGCAAAGGGTTGTGAATGGGATGGTTTGACAGAACCTATAACATATAATTACACTAAAACAAGTCAGAACACTGCTACTTTGACTTGTAGTTTTACTATAAAATACCCGATGGTGGGTAATTGTTATGGAATAGAAAAACATACCTTGACTTATGATCTTGAATTCAGAGGCACTTATATGGAAAACGGAATAGACAAGATGTATTTTGGAAAAACTATAGCAGAAGAAAAAATTGAGTATGAAGCGTATGACAAAAATGGAAATTTAATTAATGAGTCTTCTTCAACAGATAGTGGATATGAATATTTTGCTATCCGAAACGAATAGAATCAAACAACAACTCATATTTCAATATATAAAAACAGATATCAATATTACAATAACCTCAAAAAAATTATGATTATGAAGAAAACAGTATTTACATTTGCGTTACTTCTTATTTTAGGAATAGGAAACAGTACAGCCCAAACCAATGAAGCAAAACCATTTGAAGGAGAAATAGTGTCTAAAGTAAACTCTTACCAAAAGGTAAAGACCAAACTCAAAACAAAGAATATTATTGCCAAAATGATAGCGGGATCTATTATCAAGAAGAACGTTGATAATAATCCTGATTTTTACAACGGCATCTGTACCACCACCCTTCTTATTAAAGGATCAAAGATACGCGAGCATCATGGTGGTAAAAATAGTGTTACGATTACTCAGACAAATGGAAATGTGACAAAAACTGCCATCTATTATCCCTACATCAAAAAAGGCTATTACTTCACTGATGCTGCTAATAATGCCACAGGAGAAGGAGGAACAACAATTGGTGGTGTGACTATCAACCAGTCAAAAATAGAAAAGACCGGTGAAATGATGGTTGACAGTTACAAGTGTGATGTATATAAAGTAAAGTATGAGTTAGTGTCAGATACTTTGGACAACCATGCTGTGACAAACGTCCACTGCGAATGGGCTGTTATCCCTGATTCTGTTACAGCGGGAAAAGGCAATACACCACTGGCAGAAAGCAGAGTTTTGAAATCCACATCAAATATTGTCGTTCAATCTACATCGGAAATGCTCAATATGGACATGCAGTTTAATATCTCCAGCACTTTAAAGAAAATTACTATGCGCCCTGTTGACGATTCTGAATTTGAGATTCCTGCGGATATCAAAATGGTGGATATAAATGAGAAACCAAAAGAGATGATTAAGATCATACAGGAAAATGCTAAGTATCTCAAGAAGAATGGGCTGTGGCAAGAAGCTCCAGATGAGGCACCCAAGATCTATGACAACCTTTCCGAAGACTGGGATTATTAAAACGTATGAGACTACGATTTATCATATTACTGACAATGGTTTCTTCTGCTGGGTTCGCCCAGCAAGAAGACTCCTTGTTTCTATACAGACGAGGGTCGATATATTCTTTTATGATATGTCACCGCGATTTAGCTTTTTCCACCGAAATAGAACAGGCTTTCAATGCTATGCCTATTCCTGACAAATATAACGACCACAATGTAGGAAAGAGAGTCTTCTATACCACAGAACGAAAACTGAAGATGAAGGAACTTGATCATCATTATGGTTTCAAGATCAACGACTTGTCTGACAAAGCAAAGATGAACGACTTCGACCTGATTCTTCAGCAGCAACACATTGCGAGTCGCCTTGTTGCACGATGGTTTCAGCGCAAGAAATCCACAGGCATTTGTAGTATGGACCTTGTTCAAGAGCGTGGTTATAATAATGCATCTGAAATGGAAAAACGCCTTGCTGCCCTTTCTGTGCGCAAAGATGCGCTGTTGCAGGATGCTGGCGAGGAGTTAATCGGCAGTACATTTGTATTGATCAACGATATTCGCTATATAGATAAAAGTTCCGGATCTGCTGTTATTGGCGGAATAGTGAGTGCTGCTATTCAAACCAACAATATTCTGAATGGTTCCAACACCATTGGTCAGGATGATTTAGGAACACTTATCGCCACATACAAAGGATTCAATGTTAAAATCAACACTTACCTTTATCAATTGGTGTGGGACAAAGATATCTCATCGTTCTTTTATAATGAAATATATACAGACACTATAGACGATAGAAAGAAACAAAACTTCGAAAACAACCGAGGCAAATTCACACTGATATTCCTTGGCATGCAGGAAAGCAGTGGCAAAGACATTTCTTTCATGGGTATCAACGAATCAGAGCCACAGGTCATGGTGCGCAAGGCTTGTCAACGGGCTTTAGATGAAAATGTGGCAAACCTCCAGAAGAACTTCGATGTATTCAAGATTAAGTCACCATTATTGGCCGTTGCGCCTTTGAAATGTGAAATTGGAAAGAAAGAAGGTATTACCGAGAAGAGTCGTTTTGAAGTCTTAGAGGCTGTAGAAGACGATAAAGGCCACATAGAATATAAGCGTGTTGGTGTTATACGTCCTGCAAAAAATCTGATTTGGGACAACCGCTTTATGGCAAAAGAGGAAAAGGCAGAAGGTGCCGAATTGGGATTCACAACTTTTGAGAAGGTCAGCGGTAAAGATTTCTATCCTGGCATGTTGATTAGAGAGATCAAGTAACATCGGCTATGGGAGAAAAGAAGAATTAAAAAACACATATATGGTTACCTTTCGGCGATAGGCTGTTGCAGCATGATCTTCCTTCGTTGCAAAATCATTCATGTACATGCCATCTTTTCCGTTACGTTAAAATGGTTTGTTCGGAATATCCATACCTTTGCA
>SAMEA3663178__coassemble_378_pt1 | contig 12463 bp, 10 predicted proteins | sample SAMEA3663178__metabat2_high_PE_009 | metagenome-assembled genome bin SAMEA3663178 (sample SAMEA3663178) | pig gut metagenome | biome: pig gut; feature: pig-associated habitat; material: faeces | place: Denmark | collected 2012
TCATTGAAATTACTCAGCAAATTCATTGAAATTACTCAGCAAATTCATTGAAATTGCCGAGCAAGGGAATATCTGAACCACATCAACAGACCATTGCCGAGTGAGCCAAGCAATAGGCAAACACCTAAAAAAATATATCCGCAGCAAAGCCACGGATATATTAGCATGTTTGCAAAGCCTATCGGCAACGTCGCTATTTTCTGTCCATCACGCGCCAAACGTAGGCTATATAGCAGAAAACAAAAGGCACGAGGAGCGAAACATAAAACATGGTGCGAAGCGTAAACTCGCTGCTGCAACTGTTGGCAATGGTCAGTGAGCACTGCAAATCGGCATTCGACGGATAGTAGGCTGTATTGCCCCACCCTGCCACCAACAGCAGCGACAACACCACAAGCACCACGCCAATACCGGCAGGCCATATTCCTTTGACATAGGTGGCACTGAAAATGGTGCGCGCCACGCCGTAGAGCAACAGCACAACACCAATCACCGTGAGCACTGAGAGCGGCCACAACTGGAGATAGTTGTGCAGATATTTCATCGGTTCCATAAACACAGCACCCGTGGCAGGGTCAACGGCAAAGCCATCCTTCAGTAGCGTGCGCACAAAGAAAGCAAGGAAAAACACCAGGAATGGTATCGTACATCCCACCAGTCTTACTGAACCGCGCGAACGGATATCCTCGTCATCAACATTGTTCATGATATACAGGATGCCCAAAATACGCGCCAAGAACATCACGGCAAAGCCCAATGCAAGGTTCCAAGGGTCGAGCAGTGCGTCAAGACCTGCCGAAGCGTTGGCCCACCGACTGATGACCGGTGCGCCAAGATCGGTGAGCGATGCTTTCTCGACAATGAAGTTTGACCCATTGAAGAAGGTGGCAACAGCCCCACCCAACAGCAACGGACCCACTATGCCGTTGATCACAAGAAACCACTGATAGGTGCGCTTGCCGAGCAGATTGCCTTTGCAGTGCTGAAACTCATAGCTCACAGCCTGCAACACAAACGAGAAGAGAATAATCATCCACAGCCAGTAAGCTCCGCCGAAACTTGTACTGTAGAATAATGGGAAGGAGGCGAAGAATGCACCACCGAAGGTTACGAGTGTGGTAAACGTGATTTCCCACTTCCGGCCAGTGGACTCCATCACTTTGCGCTGTCCCTCTTCGGTACGTCCCAGACTATAGACCAGCGAATTGGCACCCTGCACAAAGAGCAGAAATACGAGCAATGCGCCAAGCAGCGACACCACAAACCACCAGTATTGTTGAAGAAATGTATAAGTCATAACAGTGTTCTTTTTTAGTGTTGGAAATTGAATATTGGATGTAATCTCTATTCTTGTGCCGACTTATAGTTCTTGATGACACGACACATGATGCTGACTTCTGCTATCAGCAGAACGGTAAACAGCACGAGGAAGATGAAGAAGGTCAGCGAAACGCTACCTGCCTTCAGGTCGGAAACTGCGGCTACCGTGGGCAACATATCCTGTATAGCCCATGGCTGACGACCCAGTTCTGCCACTATCCAACCTGCTTCGCTGGCAATATAAACCAGTGGTAGCATCGCAACAGCCGTTATCCAGAGCCATCTGCCACTCCTGGTGATGTCTTTTCGCCATGCCACAAAACCTATAACGATGAAGAACAGCAACAGCAGACTGCCCACTCCTACCATGACGCGGAAGGCGTAGAAGTTGATGGGGATATAGGGAACGAGTTCTGCACGGTCTTTGATGTAACCATAACCAAAGTATGGCATGTCGGCCTTCAACTGTTCTGCGAGTTGTGGCAAACGGCTGTCGTTGGCATTGGCAGCTTTCACTTTGCGGTATTCGGCAAGCGTGGCAATGGCATTGCGACCACGCTCCATCTTCTCCTCAGCCGACAGTTCGCGCGTACCGTCCTTGCGCGTATAGCCGTTGAGCAGATCGTTCACTCCAGGCACATATCCGTCGGTGGAATGAGTGGCAAGGATAGAGAGTCCGTAAGGCACAGCTATGCGCAAAGGCATCTCGCCTCCCTGGGCATAATCGGGTTGAGCAAAGGGATTGAGCGCACCGACCACGGTCAGTCCGACACCCTCACCACCATCGTAGAGTGCCTCCATAGCAGCAAGTTTCATGGGTTGTTTCTCTGCCACCATTACCGCAGAACCATCGCCTGTATGTATGGCAGCCAGCGAAGCCACCAGTCCCACGATGCTTGCCACCTTGATGCTTTGACGTGCAAGTTCCTTCTCTCTGCCACGCAACAGATACCAGCAACTCACGGCACAAACAAACACAGCACCCACAATCCATGTGGAAGTGACGGTGTGGAAGAATTTATCAACAGCCATCGGCGACAGTGCCACCTCCATGAAACTCGTCATCTCGTTGCGCACAGTATCGGGATTGAACTCGCAACCCACAGGATACTGCATCCATGAGTTTGCCACAAGTATCCACCATGCAGATATCGTAGCACCGATACCGGTAAGCCATGTGGATGCAAGATGGAATCCGCGCGACACTTTGTCCCATCCGAAGAACATCACTGCCACAAACGTACTCTCCATGAAGAAGGCTACAATACCCTCTATGGCAAGTGGAGCGCCGAATATGTCGCCGACAAACCAGGAATAATTGCTCCAGTTGGTGCCAAACTCAAACTCAAGTATGATGCCTGTGGCTACGCCCATGGCAAAATTGACACCAAACAAACGCTGCCAAAACTGCGACAGTTCGCGCCAAAATGGTTTTCCCGTACGGTAATAGATGGTTTCCATAATGCCCATCACTACAGCCAAGCCCAATGTTAGCGGCACAAACAACCAGTGGTAAATGGCTGTCAGAGCAAACTGGGCACGCGACCAATCAATGAGTGCGGGGTCGATTGTCAGAAGATGATTCATAAACTTTAGTTTTTTTATTATTGATTATTTTTCTATTTGCTTGCTTCACTGTCAGGCTGTATTGTCAGCACAGATACCTACCGGCGCGTCAGTTCGCCTGCCACAAATGTGGCGCGGTCGCCGTTTTTGGCTTGTCTGCCCACCACATCGGGGAAGAAAAACAACTTCAACACGGCGAATATCACAATGAGTTTGATGATGATAACGGTCCACAGCGTGCGACCTATGGTCATGCTGCGAAATCCATCTCGATAGAATCGATACACCTTATATATAATATTCTTGTCTGACATGCAGGATAGTAGTATTTTTAATTGCCAATGACTCTGTTGGAGCAATTATTTTGCAAATATATGAAATAATCTGGGAAATCTACAAAAACTGGGCTGTTTTTTTATTCATAAGCTATTTGATTGACGTCCACCGACACGCTGTAGGATATTGCCACGACTACATGCAACAGGCATTTTGCGACCTATATGAAAAGAGGGTAAACAAAAAAAATCGGAGAGCGGCACACTAACCGATCTCCGACTTGTAAGTCTTATCACGTGCGATTACCACGTCACCTTGTCGCTCAGGCAGAAATCGAGCGCATCGGTAATGGCTTTGCGATCCATGTGCTGACCGATAAACACCAGTTTCTGCATGCGGTCGCCATACATCGGATTCCAGTCGCGACGCAAGTCTTCGTTCATCGCCATCATGTCGCGCAACTCGTCTTCGGGCATGGTAGCATACCATTGACCGGCTCCCTGAAGTCCCATCTGGCGGCCTGCCTGCTCAAACACATAACAGCGGTCGGGCTCATCGACAAACCAGCAGATGCCTTTGCAACGGATAACGCCCTTGGGCCACTGCCGCGCAACAAAATTATCGAAGTAGTTGATGTCGAAAGGTTTGCGGGCATAATACACAAAACTGCCAATGCCATACTCTTCCACTTCGCCGCCTTTATGGTCGTGGTGGTGGTGATGATGGTGGTGGTGATGTTCATCTTCGTCGTCATCATCATCGTCATGATGGTGGTGGTGATGTTCTTCTTCGTCGTCATCATCATCGTCATGATGGTGGTGGTGATGTTCTTCTTCTTCGTCGTCATCATCTTCATGGTGATGTTCTATCTCGTCAATCCACGCAGCCGACGTGGCTACGGCATCAAAGTCAAAACCGTGGGTGTTCACCAGTTTATCCAAATCCACGTCACCATAGTCGCATGTGATAATCTCTGCCTTGGGTTGCAGTGCATGGATGATTTGCTTGATCTTCTCCAACTCCTCTGCCGACACCTCAGAAGCCTTGTTGAGCAGGATGGTGTTGCAGAATTCTATCTGCTGGATAACCAGGTTTTCAATGTCTTCCTCACCAATATTCTGGCTGGTCAGCGCCTCACCGCTGCCAAACTCATCGCGCATACGCAATGCATCGACCACGGTAACAATGCTGTCAAGGCGCAGTATCGCGTCTTTCGTATATTCCGGACCCAAGGTGGGGATGGAGCAGATGGTCTGTGCGATAGGTGCAGGCTCGCAAATACCACTCGCCTCTATCACGATATAGTCGAAGCGCTGCATGGCAGCAATGTCTTTCAACTGTTCCACGAGATCCATCTTTAGCGTACAACAGATGCAGCCATTCTGCAAAGCCACAAGGCTGTCGTCCTTCTGATTGACCACACCGCCCTGCTGAATGAGGTTGGCGTCGATGTTCACCTCACCAATATCGTTGACCACAACAGCAAACTTGATGCCTTTCTTATTGGTCAAGATGCGGTTCAACAAGGTGGTTTTTCCGCTGCCCAGATAACCCGTGAGCAGCAATACAGGTAATTCCTTCTTATTCATCGTCGTTTTGTATTTGGTTTCTTCGAGACGCAAAATTACTGAAAATATATGAAATATCATGAACAAATAGCGTTAAATATCAGAAAAATGACTACCTTTGCACCATTCAAACTACAAATCTACAAACAAAATGAAAAGTATATTGGAACAACGTCCTGCACTGACACAGGAAATTGAGAAGATTGCAGAAGTGGCAGGATACCTCTGGCAAAACGGATGGGCAGAGCGCAACGGTGGAAACATCACCGTCAATGTCACCGAACTCGTTGATGACGAAATCAGGCAGATGCCTCCCATCAGCGATGCAATACCCATTGGAGTGACTCTCCCTGAACTTAAAAATACCTATTTCTATTGTAAAGGTACGGGTAAGCGCATGCGCGATTTAGCAAGAAAGCCCATGGCAAACGGTAGCATCATACGCATTCTCGACGACTGCGCATCGTATGTAATCATTGCCGACGAGCCCGTCATGCCTACCAGCGAACTGCCAAGCCACCTCACCGTACATGCACAGCTCATTGCCACAGGCAGCAACTACCGTGCTACGGTACACACCCACCCCATCGAACTGGTGGCAATGAGCCACAACCGCGAGATGCTGGGCAAGGATGTGCTCACCAATCTGCTCTGGTCGATGATACCGGAAACCAAGGCTTTCTGTCCGCTCGGACTGGGCATTGTGCCTTACGAACTGCCGGGATCTAATACGCTCGCTCAGGCCACACTCCATCAGTTGGAAGACTATGATGTGGTGCTTTGGGAGAAACATGGTGTCTTTGCCAAAGGTATCGACGTGATGGATGCCTTCGACCAGATTGACGTTCTCTCCAAGAGTGCTAAGATTTATGTCAACGCAAGAGCCATGGGTTTCATGCCCGAAGGTATGAGTCAGGAGCAAATGCAGGAGATGAGTCGCGCATTCAATCTGCCGAAATAACAATAAATAAAAACACAAGTCCACCCCCGTTCCATCAGAAAGAGGGCGGATTTGTGTTATATACTCATTGAAAAGGTCTTCTAACATTTTACTTTTGTCCTTTCAGGACGTTCGGTAAAATAACCCCACACACCCACAGGGTGTTACCCTGGGCTAAGGAAACCATTGGGCCTTCAGCCCGTTGTGGTTGTGTGATTATTACCCACGACACGTTTTGCAACGTCGGATTGTTGCAGATGAAAAACATCACGAATGGTGTGTGATTATTACCCATGTACACGTTCTGCAACGTCGGATTGTTGCAGATGAAAAACATCACGAATGGTGTGTGATTATTACCCATGTACACGTTCTGCAACCAACGCCCCGAACGGGGCAATATTTCCATAGCCCAGGGTAACACCCTGGGTTTTTATGCCTCTTTTACCTATACGCCCTGTAAGGGCAACAGTAAAATCAAGCTAGTCAGAGAACACATACTTCTCATCATATTCTATGTTATATAGCTTCAAGAATTGCTTGTATTCCTCTTGGAATGTTGTCTTCTTATGATGCGCTTTCTGGTTTTTGATGTATGCTAACGTTTTATCAACTACAGATTGACTGACCGATAATGCTGCATATCCCCCCTGCCACGCAAACATTGAATAATGTAGTGATAATGATTTAATCCATCTGCTACTATTGCGCTTCAATGTTTCCAAGAGATTTGCAATAGAAATCTCACGCCCTAATAGACACAATACATGCACATGGTCACCTGTGCCATCAACCCAAATATTTAGACAATTTGCATCGTTGACGAGTTGCCCTATATACGCATGCACCCGATCGAGATCATCATCAAGAATACATGGGCTAGATGTCTTGATGTGGAAGATAATATGCAAATAGATTTTGCAAAGTGATTGTGACATATGATTTTTACTTTTGTCCTTACAGGACGTTTATTAATTTGTTAACATTCACATCCGCAGGGCGTTGCCCTGGGCTAAGGAAACCATTGGGCTTTCAGCCCGTTCTTCGTTGTTTATGCGGTCATTATATTCTCACCAGCAGGGCGATGTCCTAACTAAGAAAACCATTGGGCTTTCGGCCTGTTGTGGTTGTGTGATTATACCCCATGCACACGTTCTGCAACCAACGCCCCGAACGGGGCAATATCTTCATAGCCCAGGGTAACACCCTGGGGTTCTATGCCTATTTTTACCTATACGCCCTGTAAGGGCAACAGTAACATCAGCAGGGCTAAGAAAACCCATTGGGCTCTATGTTGCGCCGGATTGCAGATTCACAACCGTAGCATATCACTTGCGAATAGTAGCCCGGAGAATAACCACATCCTCCAACGGACGGTCACCATGGTCGTGATCCACAGGAGTCTGTTGGATGCGATCAACCACATCCAGTCCTTCGATGACCTCGCCAAACACAGTATAACCGCCATCCAGATGGGGCACACCACCATATTTTATATAGTTCTGTTGCATCACTGAATCGGGAATGACATAAGCTCTGCCCTCACGGCGAAGTTGGTCGGCATAGTATTCCATCTGCCGAGGCGAGAAATTGCGACCCCACGTGATGTAGAAATCATGCGACGAGGAGGCAAACTCAGGATTGGTATCATCTCCCTCGCGCGCGGCACAGAGTTGTCCGCGACGATGATAATGCGCCGGATAACGGATTTCTGCAGGCACACGGCGCTCCACATCATACTGCACTGTATCGCCGGCAGACACTTGACGGGCTTGCGGATTGCCGGCTTGAATCATGAAATTACGAATGACACGCTGAAACGTGCAGCCATTATAATAGCCCGTTCGCACCCGATCCAAGAAATTGTCGCGGTGTAAGGGGGTGTCGTTGTAAAGCCGCAGAACAATGGTACCCATGGTGGTTTCCATCACCACCTCGTGTTGCGTAGTGTCGGCAGCGGTCTGTGCCGATAGCGTGGCGGTGCCGGTCAGCATCAGCATCATCCACATCAGTGTTTTCTTCATATTCATCTTCATATTTGTTTTAGACCGCCCCACTGCCCCATGACCAAGGGAAGGAACGGCCGGTTGTTTCTATTCTTACATCTCGTTTGCCTCCGACAGACTGTCGGTCAATGGCACTTCTTGTTGATGGCAACGGCAACGGTATGCCCCATGGTCCAAGCTGCCTGCAGGTTGAAACCGCCTGTGACGGCATCTACATCGAGCACCTCACCTGCAAAATAAAGACCTTCATGCTGCTTACATTCTAAGGTAGAGAGGTTGACATTGGAAAGGGCCACACCTCCACAGGTCACAAACTCTTCCTTAAACCTACACTTACCTGTCATCCGATAGACATCGGCAGTCAGCGTATTCACCAATCGATTGATCTGTTTCTTCTGAAGTTCTGCCCAACGCTGTCCGCCACGTATCTGCGATCGGTCAACCAACAGTTTCCAAAGTCGGCTGTTCAAATGGGGCGGATACACAGTAGATACCTGTTTGCGACCATGTGCCACACTCATCTCCCCTATCATGGCCTCCACTTCAGGGAGCGTCATCGCTCCACACCAGTTGATGCAAAGGTCGTGCTGATAACCACAGCCGTGCAAATGGCGTGCTGCACGACTCGACAGTTTCAGTACGGCAGGGCCGCTCATGCCCCAATGAGTGATGAGCAACGGACCTTCGCCTCGGAATTTAGTACCGGGAAGGGCGGCGGTCGCATGTTCTACCACGGTTCCCGTCAACTGGGTCAGAGCGCGGTCGGCAACACATACGCTGAAGAGCGATGGCACTGGCGACACCATTTCTAAATCCAAACCGGCAAGCATCTGCAGACCCTGCATCGTCGGACTGCCTCCTGTCGTCACTACCGCCATGTCGGCAGTAACGGTTGGTTGCTGAACGTTATCGGCCGGTGAGAAAGTCAACCGATAGCACTCATCCTCATGGGCAATAGCGCTGACACGATGACCTAACTTCAGCGTCACGCCCAACTGACGCATCAGCGACAACAGCGTATCTACTATTTCCATCGCATACTGCGATTTGGGAAACACACACTCATCGGTTTGCGTCACTAAGCGCACTCCTTCGCGCTCAAACCATCGGCAGACATCGGCAGCAGAAAAGCCTTTCAGCAGTCGCTTCATCAGTTTTTCACCACGCGGATATACTGCGGCAAGGTGTTCCACTTGCCGGAACGAGTTGGTCAGATTACACCGTCCACCTCCTGTCACTGCCACTTTGGCCAACGCCTTACGGCCGCCTTCATAGACCGTGACATCTGCGTGAGGCAACAGGCGCTTGACCGCTATGGCACAAAAGCAGCCCGCGGCACCGCCTCCTATGATTGCTATCGTTTGTTTCATTATGCGAAGATACTAAAAAAATGGCAAAACATGTGTTTTTTCATGTTTTTTCCATTATTTACCATTCGATTTCTTTTATTTTCAAACAACCTATTGGAATAATCCGTAACTTTGCATCGTGAACAATAAACATCAATGATATAAACTAAACACAATAAAGACTATGACAACAAAGTATTCTGGAACACAGACTGAGAAGAATCTCGAGGCCGCATTCGCTGGCGAGTCGCAAGCACGTAACAAATATACCTATTTCGCATCAAAAGCAAAAAAGGAAGGTTTCGAACAAATTGCTGAACTCTTTCAAAAAACTGCCGACAACGAGAAAGAGCATGCTAAAATGTGGTTCAAAGAACTCAACGGCATTGGAGACACCGCTCAAAACCTGGCTGCTGCTGCAGAAGGGGAAAACTACGAGTGGACTGATATGTATGAGGGATTTGCTAAAACCGCAGAAGAGGAAGGCTTCGCTGACTTGGCAATAAAATTCCGCCTGGTGGCTGCTATCGAGAAACGCCACGAAGAGCGTTATCGCGCACTGCTTCACAACGTAGAAATGAAGGAGGTGTTTGCTAAGAGTGAAGTGAAAGTATGGGAATGTCGCAACTGCGGACACATCGTAGTTGGTGAGAAAGCACCAGAGGTTTGCCCTGTATGCGCTCATCCTCAAGCCTACTTCGAAATCCACAAAGACAACTTCTAAGCGTTGACAACCTATCATCTATATTCCATCCGGCAGATATTCCTTTTCTGCCGGATGGTTTTGGTTGATAGGCCATTTGATTGAATTACAATACCAGAAAAACAGCTTTTTTGCATTTATTACACAAAGTTTTGTGGTTTTCTTCAGAATAATGACTACCTTTACAGTCCAATACTAATAACCCTACATGATATTCAGGAATATGAAGAAACACTTTCTGTTAACCATCGCTTGCCTGTTGACAGGCATGACTGCTTCAGCACAACAATACCAATGGAAGAATGTACCTATCGTCGGCGGAGGATTCGTAGATGGGTTTATTCTTCATCCGACTAACCCTGACGTACGCTTCTGCAGAACAGATATGGGAGGCGCATACCGATGGGATGCGGTCAACAAAGAGTGGATACAGATGTTCGACTGGGTGTCGCTCGACAATCAAAATCTGCAAGGGGTGGAGAGCGTGGCTATCGACCCCAACAACGACCAAAAGGTGTATCTGGCCTGTGGCACATATACAATTAAGACGGGAAGTATTCTGAAATCAAACGACGGAGGCAGATCATTCATCGAGGTGAAAGTGCCCATTGCCATGGGAGGCAACGAGAACGGACGTGGCAACGGCGAACGAATGATGGTTGATCCTCTCAATTCACGCAATATCTACTTCGGAACACGGCTCAACGGACTCTGGAGGTCGGTTGACGAAGGAATGACATGGAAGCGCGTGGACACTTTTCCTGATGTCACAGAACAGACGGACTTCTCCAATCCCCAAAACCGCATGAACAGAGGCAGCGGCATCATTGCCGTTGTATTCGACAAAAAAGAGAAGAAAGGCAACGATGCAAAGAATATCTTTGTGGCTGTTTCGCTCAAAGACCGACAGAGCATTTTTGTCAGCCGCGATGCCGGAAAGAGTTGGAAAGCCGTTGACAATCAACCCGTCGGACTGCGCCCCACCCACATGGTCATGGCTGCCGACAGAAAACTGTATATCAGTTATGCCGATTCGCCAGGACCGTCACCCATGACCGATGGCGCACTGTGGGCTTACGATATCAAGAAGAACACATGGACGGACATCTCTCCTTTGAAATTCGACAAGGGCAAGAAATCGGGATTCGGATATGCTGCAGTTGCTGTCGATGCACACCATCCGCAACATATCATTGTAAGCACACACGGACTAGGGAAGAAATACGGCTACGGTGACGAGGAAATGTTTCGCAGTACCGATGGCGGTAAACAATGGATACCACTCTTCAAACATGGTTACAGATACGACCATAGCAAAGCTCCTTATACGAAGATGGCACCGCTCCACTGGATGTTCGACATAGAGATCGACCCCTGCAATGCCGATCATGCCTATTTCACTACTGGTTTCGGAGGTTGGGAAACGTTCAATCTCTCTGCCGGCGAACGACAGGGCGACACCATCGTGTGGAGCATTGCCACTAAGGGAGTTGAGGAAACTGTACCCCTCGAACTCTATGCTCCTCCAACGGGAGCAAGCATAGTAAGCGGTGTGGGAGACTACGGCGGATATACGCATTTCGACATCACCAAACCAGTGCCGGAGGGCATGCACTACGCTCCATATTTCGGCAATACCGACGGAGTAACTGGCGCATGGAACAAACCTGACGTCATGGTGCGCGTGGGTGTCATCTTCAACCATCTATTCGACATTCCACCTATCTCGTATTCCGAAGATGGCGGACGCACATGGAAGCCATGCGCAAATGCTCCTGTAGAAAAAGCAGAGAGCGGACACATCGCTGTCAATGCCGATGCCTCGGTATGGATATGGACGCCACGCGGTGCCCTACCCTCATTCACTACCGACAAAGGGGAATCGTGGAACACATGTCAAGGTCTCCCCAAAAACATCAAAGTCATCGCCGACAAAGTAAATCCACAACGCTTCTATGCTGTCGATGTGATCAACAAAACACTCTATACCAGTATAGATGCGGGTAGAACCTTCACTTCAAAACCGCTCAACATCACATTGCGAACCACCGAAAAGAAAAAACGGGGCGACAATCGGGGCGGTCAAGATCGCATATACGCCATGCCCGACCGCGAAGGCGACCTATGGCTTGCCGCCTACGACGGACTGTATCATCTCAACGCTGACCTACAGGCCGTGGGTGCCATGCCTCATGTCAGCACCCTCTATGCTTTCGGTTTTGGCAAGTCACGCATAGAAGATGGCTATCCCGCCCTATATATAATAGGTGTAGTAGATGGTGTCTATGGTTTCTTCCGTTCTGACGACTCTGGCAACAACTGGGTGCGCATCAACGATGACAACCACCAGTATGGTCTTGTCCTCCACATTTGCGGAGACATGCAAGAATACGGCCGCGTTTATGTGGGTACACACGGAAGAGGACTCGTATGCGGTTCTCTCCGCCAATAGCACACGGAAAATGTCACACGGACGACACGGCGTAGGCAACTAAAAAAAATCCACGGAGCACACGGAGTACACGGAGAAAGATTTCAGTTAAAGATTATTCTAAAGATTTTCGTTAAGATTTCGAGCATCTCTGATGCGATCCATAATAAAACCCTCCCCAAAAGCGAGGAACTCAAGCGCATTTTAAGTTGAGATTTTTGTTAAGGATTCGTTTACAGCCTCCCTGAATTACAGATTATTTCTTGCGAAGCAACATCTTAAAAAAGATTTCCTCCAAAGATTT
>SAMEA3663178__coassemble_427_pt1 | contig 11443 bp, 7 predicted proteins | sample SAMEA3663178__metabat2_high_PE_009 | metagenome-assembled genome bin SAMEA3663178 (sample SAMEA3663178) | pig gut metagenome | biome: pig gut; feature: pig-associated habitat; material: faeces | place: Denmark | collected 2012
CAGCCCAGCCTTGAAGCCCTCATTGCAATAGCCAATGCGCTTGAAGTGCCTGTGCAGGAGTTGGTGAGACAGGAAGAATTCAATCAAGAGAAATAAGTCGAAATGACGTACGAAGCAAGAGCAGAGCTAAAGTTTGTTTTGGCTATGCCTTGCAAGAAGGAAGAAGACGAAGTCAAATGATAACAAAAGACGAAATACAAGAACTGCTGCATAGCACGGAAACCTATCGTGTGGAGCGAACTACGTCAACAGGTGACATGGATAAGTTCCAAGAGGCTATCTGTGCCTTTGCTAACGATCTGCCCAATTCGCGCAAGAATGGCTACCTGATATTGGGTGCTTACGACAACGGAGAGTTGTCGGGGTTGAAGGTCACTGATGACTTACTGAAGAAGATTGCAGCCATACGCAGCAACGGAAACATCCTGCCTATACCTGTTATGAGTGTTGACCGTTTCCAGTTCCCGGAAGGTGACTTATTGGTTGCTGAAGTTAGTCCGTCTGACCTACCTCCTGTACGCTATCGTGGACGAACCTTTATTCGTATCGGTCCTCGTCGTGACATAGCTACGGAAGCAGAGGAGCGCATATTGGCAGAGCGTCGAATGTCTTTCATGGCCACGTTCGACACGATGCCCTGTTTGGCTGCCAAACTGAATGATATCAATACGGACTTGTTGCGCACAAAGTATTTGATACCGCTATTAGGTAATGAGTTAGTGGATTCTGATACTCGTCCTATCGAGGAACAGATGGCCGCTGTGGGCATGTATGACACTGAGCACCAATGCCCCACATACGCAGCAGTCGTACTGTTTGGCTACAAGCCACGCCGTTTTATGCCGGGTCTTTATGTGCAGTATGTATGCTTCAAGGGCGAGGACGTGACCAGTGAGGTAGAGAACGAAATGCAGTTGGAAGGCAACTATTGCGAACTGTTACCACGTCTAGAATCGCTTTTGGAGTTGTCTGTCATCAAGAAGAAACCCGTTTTCGTTTCCATCCTACGCGAGGAGATGGTCTGCAACTACCCCTATCAGGCTATCCGAGAGCTTCTTCTCAACGCCTGCATGCATCGCGATCTACAAAGCAATACCCCATTGCGTTTCTATGAGTTTGCCAGCCATCTGGAAATACTGAATGCTGGAGGGCTTTATGGAAACGCACGCCCAGAGAATTTCCCAAGTGTGAATGACTACCGCAATCCACTTGTAGCCAGTGCCATGAAGACGCTGGGCTATGTCAATATGTTCAATCGAGGTGTAGGCCAAGTCCAGACTGACTTGAAGGAAAATGGCAACCAACCCGCAGAGTTCAACGTTAATCTTATCACGGCATTCAAGGTTGATGTGAGAGTCTCACAGAGTTATACCAATAACAATGGCGGTAAAGATGGCGGTGATATCGTAGAAAATGTCGTAGGAAAAGATCTTAATGACGTAGAAAAAACCTCAGATGTCGTAGAAAATGTCGTAGAAAACATAGAAAATGTCGTAGAAAACATTCTTGCAAGCATATCTAAGAATTCAACCATATCCACAAAAAAACTGGCAGCGATGTGTTCTCTTTCTGAAAGACAGGTACAGCGTATCATGACCAAATTGAAAGAACAATGTGTTATCCGTCGCATTGGGCCAGATAAAGGTGGACACTGGGAAATAATAGCACCACAGTCTTTGGAGAAAGATACCCAAGAATACTATTAGAAGTAAACAAGAATATAAAAACGAAATATAACTCTGATGGATTACGACAATGGATTCATATTGCAGAAAACGGTGGACTGGTCGTTGCTGAATGACAACTCCACGAACATCATTATCATCAGTCCGAACTACCATCGCATCATCCACAAGAACAATCCGCACTTCAACCGCAAGAAGTTCCAGTTCGAGTTCGAGAATGGCGAGGTACTGAGGCTAAAACTGTATGAACATTTGAAAGTTTGATACTTTATGGAGATACTATCACATTTCAGAACCATAGAAGAGCTTACTAAAACACTCTCGCGAGAACAAGGATTACTGAGCGAGATGTTTGAGAAGCGGAAACTGATGAAGTTTCCGCAAGGACTGGCTTTGGAATTGGTGGGTGGTAATGAAGCCCGACTGAGAAAACTGCTGGATTATGGTGTACTAGTGGAAACGGGTAATACAGTAGAGATTGAGAGTGACTATCTCAATTTCTTTGAAGAAGTATTGAACGTGAACGAGGAAATTAGTGTTCTGAGCGTACAGGAATGTATCAACACTCTAAAAGAACACATTGGCTATTTCTTACAAGAAACGAATACCAACCGTAAGGCAGGATATCAGGATAGTGTACGGCAACTACTGAAGAAAACGGGATTCAGGACTCTGAAGAATGTGGTGGACCTGAAACGCAATATGGATAATGCGTATAAGCAAGAGCCTAACTATATTATCAAGAAAAAGAAACTTCAGAACCTTGATGAGAAAAGTCACAGTATCCGTTCGATGATACGTGAATGTGAGAAACTGATGGACAATGAGTACGCCTTCTTCCTGATGGCCAATGATCCACACATGGCAAAGACGTGCAGCGACGTGAAACACGACTTTGTAGAGGCGTACCATGCGTTGATGGAAATAGACAGGCAGATTATTGTTTATATCAACCAGATAGAACAGCAGAACCAACTCTATAAGAAGATACGTAAGCTGAAATATCTGCAAGACCAGTTGCTTATCAAGACAGATACCAATCTGGTGCAGGTGCTGGATGAAAGTAATCCGCTATGGATGGAATCCCGCCAATACAGCAAAATAAGGCTCTCTTTGGAAATGCTTAGAGAGAATGACCAGATAGTAAGCATTCTGAGACGGATAGCCGAGCGCAATGGTCTGCGGAAAACAGCCAGGACAGAGGCGGAACCGCTGACAGACGAGGACTTGCAAGACCATGTGCAGCGGTTAAAAGGTGTCGATCCTGCTGAGGTATGGAATGCCTTTTCTGCTTCGAGCTACAACCTGTTTGATTTCATCCTGAGATATGATTATAAGACCAAGCGTGATATAGAAGATCACGCAGCTCTCTTTTGCCAACTGGTCATTTTGCATCCTGAAGAATGCCGAATGACAGGGAAATACGCCACCTATCAAGACATTGAATATCCTATCATCTATGCGAAATAATACTCAACGAATATACGAGCGACTGAGCCGCGGAGAATTCCTTTCGGTGGACAGTACTGAAGCCTCTATCCGTCATCTGTACGAGGATATTGAGGAGAACTTCGACGATTATGCAGACTTCTTCAAAGAGATTGGTTTGCAATTGGAGAGTGGCAACGGCTACTTTTACTTCTCACGTATTGGTGAGGGTAAACAATCCATAGAACAAAAGTTAGAGAGTTTTTCGAAATGGCTTGACTATCTGGACTTCCTGAAGACCTATAACCAGTCGTTTACGGCGGGCTATCAGTTCCGAAAGAGCAATCTGATAGAGCAGATCAGCCTGGACATTGAACTGAAAGAGAAAGCAGGTCATCTCTATAAGAAATATGGCGTAGGCTCCTATTTAGAGATAGTGAACAAACTGTTGCAGGAAATGCAGAGTATGGGCTTTGCCGAGTGTGTCAGAGAGCAGGACGAAACCTATAAGATTACATCTGCATTTCACTATGCTGAAGAACTGGTTAACATGATTCAAATAGCCAACGAAGATGAAATACCTGAATAAGATCATATTTATCAATAGCGCCAATATACCCTACGCTGAAATTTCTGTAGATGGCAACGTACATTTCACGGGAACCCAAGGTGTGGGCAAGAGTACTGTGCTGAGGGCATTACTTTTCTTTTATAATGCTGATAAGCATCGCCTTGGCATACAGCAAGCTCAAAAGTCGTTTGACGAGTTCTATTTCCGCCAGTCAAACTCTTATATCCTTTACGAGGTAATGCGCGACAATGGGGCATACACTATTTTGGTGAGCCGTTATCAGGGACGTGCCTCATGGCGATTCATAGATGCTCCTTATCAGCGTGATTGGCTCGTAGATGAAGACAAACAAGTGTTGAGCGATTGGGTTAAAATACGCGAGCGAATCGACAAAAACGTGTCTGTATCTGCAAGAATAGATTCTGGCGTGATGTTTAAGGATATCATCTTTGGCAATACTCACGACCACAAATACACTCGCTATGCCTTGGTGCAGAGTGCCCATTATCAGAATATTCCACGAAGCATTCAGAACGTATTTCTGAACACCAAACTGGATGCCGACTTCGTGAAGAACACCATCATACAATCTATGGCAGATGAGGATCTTCCCATCGACCTGCAGACTTATAGAAGACTGGTGACTGACTTTGAACGCGAGTATGACGAAATAGACTGCTGGTTCAGGCAGACTCGTGACGGTAACTACCCTGTGCGCCAACAGGCAGTGAAGATTGCTGAACAGGGGAGGAGAATCGTGGCTCTCGACCAGCAATTATTAGATGTATGGCGGATGTTGAATCACGCTGTGGCTGAAAGCGAAGAGAAGATACCACTCTTGGAATCTGAGGCTACTGAACTAAAAACAGACATCGATAAAGAGTGCACCCGTGAAAAAGAACTTACAGCAGAATATGAAAAGGAAAAAGATGCGCTGAACCAAGAATTGGGAGGCAAAAAGAGTAAACTGAAAGAGATCGTTCAGGCAAGAAAAGAATTTGAAGCACTGGGTATCGAAGAGAAACTTGCATTGGCCGCTCGTGAAGAAAGCATCAAACAAGAGACTGCTGATAAGCAAATGTTATTGGATGACCTATTGAAAACCCATGCGTCGATAGAGGAAAAATACAATATCGCCAAAGGGAAGCTGGAGAATGCCCGTCAGTCATTTGAAAATGCTCAAAAAGAAGCCTATTATCAGAAGCAAGAGTCATTGCAAAAGGAACGAAAGCTGCTAGAGGATGAACGAACGAAAAACAGAAACTCACTAATGGATGCCTTCAACAATTGGCGGCATGAATCGGATGAGCGACTGGAATTGTTACAGAAAGAACAAAACAGGGCTGACAATACCGTAAAAGATTTGCGCTTGTGGCATCCCAAGGCTTATGAAGTGACTCAGATAAAGGAACAGCTTCGGAAATTGGAGGTAACAGAAAAGGAGAACGCTGCACGACAAACAGCCGTAAAGAGTCAGATTGCTCAGATCACCACTGAGTATGAGATGAAAGAAGCAGAACTGAAACAGGTCTCTCAGCGCGAGCAAGAACGTTTAGAAACTAACCGATCACAGTATAGAGAGCAAATCACCAAGATTGAAGAATTGCTTTCAAATCTTGACGGTTCGTTGTATCAATGGTTAACAGAAAATGCTGAAGGTTGGGAAGAGACCATCGGAAAAGTGGTTGATGAAGAAAGAATCCTATATGCCGGAGGACTTGAACCCCAATTTGTAAAAGCAGCATCTGATGGCTTATTTGGTGTCAAGCTGAACTTAGACAACATTGATGCCGTACATCGTACCCCCGATGATTATCGTACAGAGAAGAAACATTTGGAAGAGCAACTGCAACAGACAAACCGAGAACTGACACAACTGCCTGTCACACTTCAAGAGGACATTTCGAAACTTGGAAAGAAATATGCTGTTCAGCTCAATCCGCTCCGTCAGCAAGCAACATTGTTGAAAGTGGAAGAAGAACAGATTCCCGTAAAGCGTCAGGATCTGCAAAATCAGCAACACAAGTTGGAGATGGAAGAGCAAGATCTGATTGCACAGGAAAAGGAAATGCGTGAACGGGCTTTCAATGAGGCTCTGCTTAAAGTACAGGCAGAAAAAGAAGTTCGCGAGGCGAAAGAGGCTAAGAATAAAAAGGAACTCAAAGACCTTGATACAGCCTTCAACAAAACCTCAAAAGCCCTTGACGAAGAATTGCGTGCATTCAAGGTGTTGCAGGACAAAGAAGCGACCACTAGAGATCAAGAGTTCGATGCTCAAATGTCTCAACTTGACGAACAGCAGAAAGCAGAACTGGCAGGAAAGGGCGTGGATGTGACGCTGCTGGAACAATACCGCAAAGCTTTAGACGCTCTCAAGGAATTGTCGAAACAGATAGAAGCAGAACGTACAACGGTCATCAGATATCGTGATGCAGAGCAAAATCTGTTTGCGAAAGAACCTGTAATCAAGAAGAGTATCAAGGACATTGAGCAACAGCTTGCAATGATGCGTCAACGCTATGAAGACAAGCGTACCCGTATCGAGAAGAAACAGCAGGAGTTGGAAGAACGTCAGAAGTCGATTCTGAAGGACTTGACGCACAGACGTGAGGGACTAAACCAATACCATCAAATAGTGGAGAACGAGCATCTTGTGCCAGACACATTCCTCTCAGATGACAAACTGATAGTGGGCCATCAGGACTGTCAACAACTCATCAGCCAATTGAGAGGAATAGTCAATCAGAAGCGGGAAACGATAGAAAAACTGAAGGATACTGTTATCAACTTCAATCGCAACTTCAAGCCTCAGAATGCGTTCCATTTCAATACGATGCCTGTAACAGATAATGATTATTTGCAGATTGCTGTTGATTTGCAAGACTTTATGGACAACAACAAAATTGAAGAGTTCCGCCGTCGCACCAGTGAGCATTATAAAGATATTCTGGGACGTATCTCTACAGAAATTGGTGCGCTAATGAAGCGTAGGTCAGATGTGGACAGCGTGATACTCGATATCAACAGGGATTTTGTAGAGAAGAACTTTGCTGGTGTCATTAAAAGTATCGAACTCAGAGCCAATGAGTCATCCGACAGACTCATGCAGTTGCTCATGTCCATTCATGACTATACAGTGGATAATGCGTTGTCGATTGGTGAACTCAACCTTTTCTCAAGCGACAATCGTGACGAGGTGAACCGCAAGGTTGTAGATTACCTGAAGAGTCTCTCCCATCAGTTGCAGGATGAACAAAGTCGCCCAACGGTATCACTTGGCGATGCATTCCGTCTGCAGTTCAGAGTGAAAGAAAACGATAATGATACGAACTGGGTAGAACGTATCAATAATGTGGGGTCTGATGGAACTGATATTTTGGTTAAGGCAATGGTGAATATCATGCTTATCAACGTGTTCAAAAAGAAAGCAGAAAGGAAGAATGGCAATTTCATCGTACATTGTATGATGGATGAGATTGGGCGACTTCATCCCAATAACATCAAAGGCATTCTACAGTTTGCCAATTCGCGTAACATCTATCTCATTAACAGTTCGCCAACGTCATATAACCCATACGATTACAAATACACCTATCTACTCAGTAAGCATGGTGTAAAGACAAGAGTGGACAAATTGTTGAAACGAACAAAATAGGACTGAATTATGGCAATAAGCGCATCCATACAAGCATTGATTTCTGGTGAGCAGGTGGCTGGTTCAAAGCTAAGCAGCAAACTGCTTGATGAACTGATGGCAGAAGGGCTGTTGTCAGTGGTGACTCATGGTTCGAGAAAATCATATCGCGCTCGCGACGTTGAGGCTTTGAAAAGATGTCTCATAGACAAGGATGAAAGCTATCGAACGCTTGAAGTCAGCAGTTTCGATTCTCGTGCTTCTTTGGCGGCAGAAACAGGAAACTCTAAGTTAATGACAGTTCGCTCTTGCCCTGGCTTCCCTGTTAATAGCTACGAGCCCATCTCATGTTCACTTTGCGACAAAGATTTTGTTGTCAATCCACATGAAGGCAGCTTTGTGTTCATCGACAACTGGCGGCAATTTTCTATTCCTCAAGACATAGTCGTTGTGGGTATTGAGAACATGGAGAACTTCCGTAGGATTCGTCAGCAAAAGAAATTGTTTGAATCTGTGCTGGGTAATATGCCGCTGCTGTTTGTCTCTCGCTATCCACAATCGACAGACCTGCGTAATTGGCTTATGGGTATTCCAAATAGGTACGTACACTTCGGTGATTTCGATTTAGCAGGAATTCACATCTTCCTGACAGAATTCCAAAAATATCTTGGTGATCGTGCATCGTTCTTAATCCCTTCTGATATTGAACAACGATTGACTCAAGGTTCTGCAACTAGGTATAATATTCAATACAACAAATTTCATACACTTCGGTGTACTGATACAAAATTGCAGTCGTTGATTGGGTTGATCATGAATTATCATAAATGTTATGACCAGGAAGGGTACATTATAAAATAAAAACAATAGTTACGCATATGAAGATTGGAATTTATGAGCAGATAATCAACCAGTTGTTCGAAGAGAAAATCTCTTCGATTGACCAGAACCGGTTTTACATCGGGAAGCGGGTCATTAAGAAGGATGAGGTGGCAAAGTTGCTGTCGATGTATTTGACGAGCATCTTTGAACAGGTGCTGTCGGATATGGTTGATATAAATGATGAGACTGATGAAGAAGACGAACAAAAAGATTCATCTGTCAAAAGGGGGCTGGAGTTAGCCAATTCCATCATTCGTAAACTGGTAAATGAGTTCCATTTGGATTCTGGCAACTTGGTTTCTGCTCAGGCTAAGATTTTGACAGCAGTAATTGATAAGACTCAATCGGATTATCCAGATTTGGCAAAACGTATGGAGGAGATGATGCCAATGAAGGGTCTCATAAACGGGGCTCTGTTTACAGGCAAGGGGATGAAGATGTATACGGAGTTACAGAAAGAAATAGCCTCAGCTGATGAAATCCGTTTGATGGTGTCGTTTATCAAGAAACGTGGGCTTGCTCTTATTTTGCCACGGTTGAAAGAGTTTACCAACAGAGGAGGGCAACTGAAGGTAATCACAACAACCTATATGCAGGCTACTGATTATGATGCCATTATCCAGCTATCATCGTTGAAGAATACAGAAATAAAAATTACATACGATGTCTCCTCTGAGCGCCTTCATGCAAAAGCTTATGTTTTCCTTCGTGATACAGGCTTTAATACAGCATATATAGGTTCTTCAAATATCTCCGAACAAGCACTTGATACAGGTGCAGAATGGAATGTGAAGGTAACGCAAATGGAGCAGCCACGAATGATGAAGACCATTCTTGGTGCATTTGATGCTTCATGGTGGGCAGATGGTTACGAGACTTTTGTGAATGGCGAAGATAACGAGAGGCTGAAAGCAGCCTTAAACAAAGAAGTGGATAATGAAATAGATTTCTCGACACTTAAGGGCTTAATTCGTCCTTTCGATTATCAGCAAGAGATTCTAGAACGACTTCAGGTTGAACGCGAGGTGCGGAATCATTGGAAGAATCTGGTGGTCGCTGCAACTGGAACAGGCAAGACCGTAATGGCTGCCAGCGATTACAAGGCATTTGCAGAAAAACACGAACGTGCCCGTCTGTTGTTCGTGGCACACAGGGAAGAAATCCTCCGACAGAGTCTCCAGACTTTCCGGCAAGTACTTTCTGACTATAATTTTGGCGAGAAATGGTATGGAGGCGAAGAACCTGCAAATTATGAATATGTGTTCGCCTCAAAGGACACATTGAACAACCGTTTGGATAGTTTGTCATTACCTGAAGACTATTATGATTATATTGTCGTTGATGAGGTTCATCATGTGGCAGCATCTTCTTATCGTAAGATAATCAACCACTTTAGACCTAAAGTGCTTTTAGGATTGACGGCTACTCCTGAGCGAATGGATGGAGAAGACATTACACAAGACTTTGATGGTACCATTTCTGCTGAGATACGTCTTGATGATGCACTGAACAAAGGCTTGCTGGCTCCGTTCTATTACTATGGTATAACAGACTCCGTTGATTATTCAGAGGTTGCCTGGGATAAAGGTCATTATGTGGCATCTGAGCTTTCTCGTATTTATAGTTACAATGATGCACGTACTGCTGTAATTTTGCAGTCTTTGCAGAAGTATCTGACCAATATTCGTAATGTCAGGGCTTTGTGTTTCTGTGTTGACCAGCAACATGCCAAATATATGGCTTCCAAATTTACGCTATGTGGATTGAAAGCCGATGTGCTGACCAGTGAAAACGCACAGATGCGAGCACCGCTTTACAGACGATTGAAGAATAAGGAAATCAACTATCTATTTGTAGTGGATATGTTCAACGAGGGTGTAGATATACCCGAGGTTGATACAATTCTTTTCCTTCGTCCCACGGAGAGTCTCACTGTGTTTATCCAGCAGTTTGGACGAGGTCTCCGCAAAGCAGAGGGAAAGACACATGTTAATATACTTGATTTTGTAGGTAACAGTCGAGCTGAATTCAATTATACCGACCGTATGCGTGTGATGCTCGGCAGAACGTCAATGAGTGTCGTAGAGGAAATGGAACGCGATTGCCCTCACTTGCCTTTAGGTTGCCGAATTATACTGGAGCCAAAGGCAAAGGAGCATATCCTGAACAATATCAAGGGGGCTATTCAGCGTTTTACGGTACGAAAGGTCATCGCATTGGTACAGAACTTCGAGAGACATCACTCAGTTCCGCTTACGCTCTCCAATTTCGTAAGAATCTATCAGATGCCCGTAGATAAGCTCTACAAAGGGAGAACGTGGAATCAGATATTGTTTGAGGCTGGGGTGGGCGAAGAGCAATCTCGTTTTAATGAGGAGCTAAGTCGTGCCGTATTCCGTAAGTGGTCTGCAACGGACTCGTATTCCTATTTGAGCTTTATCGAACAACTTGCAAAACGAGCGTTCAAAGTGAGAGTAAACAGAATGAATGCTGTTGATCAAAAGCGATTGCTGATGCTCTACTACGACCTTTTTGAGACGGCTGGAAGATTTGTAAGCCTCCAAGATATGGTTGATACCCTTGCTGCTGACAAACTATTCTTTGAAGAGCTTGCTGAGGTGATAGGAGTGATGCTTCAAGAGAACAAAGCCTACGAGAAGCCGGATAACTCCCTGTTGCCAAATTTCCCATTGAAGCTCCATGGCGTATATACAAAGGCACAGATTCAGGTTGCTATCGGAACATCGACGTTGGCACGAAAATCGCCAGCTCGCGAGGGTATGGAACGCAACAAACTGCTGAATGTGGAGGCTATGTTTGTCGATATCATCAAGAATCGTGAAGAGGGCTCTACGACTGATTACGACGACAAGGCGTTGTCACCCTATCTATTCCAATGGGATACTCGGAACCGAGTAAAGCCTGAATCAAATGAAGGTCAGGCTTATATCCATCAGACACAGACCATGCTGCTCTTTGTCCGTGAGCAAAAGAACTTTGTTGAGGACAAGACTCGCACAATGGGATATGTTTATTTGGGTCGTGTTACCCTGAGCGGCTGGGAGTACAAGAATTTAGGAAATAGGATGCAAATGCAGATACGTTGGAATATGGTGGAACCGATTCCCGGCAGCGTGATGCACTTCGCACGAATGAAAGAAATGGCATAATTATGAAACAGATAGAAGTCGTAGCTGCGATTATTCGCAAAGATGATAAGATATTCGCCACACAGCGAGGATA
>SAMEA3663178__coassemble_577_pt1 | contig 9532 bp, 8 predicted proteins | sample SAMEA3663178__metabat2_high_PE_009 | metagenome-assembled genome bin SAMEA3663178 (sample SAMEA3663178) | pig gut metagenome | biome: pig gut; feature: pig-associated habitat; material: faeces | place: Denmark | collected 2012
TAATCATCGGAATTTAAACGGAAATTAGACGGAAATTAGACGGAAATAAAATCCATGAAAATCTGTGCAATCCGTGTGCGGTGTTGAATGATGGGGAGGATCAGAAGGCATCGATGATGTGGTCGATGGTATGGGTGGTATCGGGGGTGCCTACGATGGAGATGATGTCGAAACGTAGGTCGCCATCGTAATATTTCATCTTGACGTAATGGTTGGCTGCCTGCTGGAGGTTGGTGATCTTCTGATAATCTACTGCCATTTCGGGGTCGGTGAACAGCCGGTTGCGACGGGTCTTGACTTCTACTATCACCATGGTGTCGCCATCCATGGCGATGATGTCGAGGTCGCGATGGCCACTCTTCCAATCGCGTTCGAGAATCTGATATCCTTTCTTTTCCAGATATTCTGCAGCAAGGGTTTCTCCCCATGTTCCGAGTTCGTTATGTTCTGCCATAGACTTATATATGATCAATCGTTGTTGGTATGTATCTTTTGTAGCATCATCTCTACCAATCGTGACACGGCATAGTGGTCGATGGCAGACTCGTCTATCCAGATGTAGTCGTCGGACAGGGGTGGTCGGGTGGCTGTTTCCCACAGCCAACAGTCTGCCAGGATGACGCGATGGGTCAGTACGTGGCGCAGTTTACTGCACACGAGGGTCAGGTGGCCGCCTTCGGCGGGTAACGCATCGGGGGAGATCATTGGCGGTTCCCAGAGTCCTTGCCAGATGTCGCCTTCGGGACGTCGGCGGATGGCGGTCTGTCCGTTACACCTTATATAGATATAGGTGATGAGGCGTTCACTCACCTTGACGGTTTTGAGTTTTACGGGTAAGGTATCGACGCGTCCTTCACGACATGCCACACACGTTTCCTGGAGCGGACACCGCTGACACTGTTGTCCTTTGGGGGTGCATTGTAATGCACCGAAATCCATCATCGCCTGATTATAATCCGCAGCTTGATGTTCGGGCAACAGCTGTTGTGCCAAGGCAGCAAACTCGTGTTTGCCTGCTGTGGAATTGATGGGGGTGGTGATGCCGTAGTATCTTGAAAGGACGCGATAGACATTGCCATCGACCACGGCAACGGGGAGGTCGAAGGCTATACTTCCTATTGCTGCTGCGGTATAGTCGCCTACTCCTTTCAGGCTGCGCAGCGCTTTCATGTCTTTGGGGAATCCTCCCATTGCCACCACCTGACGGGCTGCCTGCAGCAGATGTCGGGCACGACTGTAATAGCCCAGTCCCTGCCATAAGCGCAGTACTTCGTCTTCAGAGGCTTGTGCGAGGTGATCAACGGTAGGCCAGCGTTCGATGAAGCGTTGCCAATAGGGTTGTCCTTGTTCAATGCGTGTCTGTTGCAGTATGATTTCCGAGAGCCAGATGGCATACGGGTCTCGTGTCTGTCGCCAAGGCAACATCCGTCCATTTTTCTGGTACCATTGCAGTATGGTGGTTGTGAAACTCATAGTGGTGACAAAGTTACTGAATCGGTTGCGAAAAACAAAATATCGGGAGATATTTTTTTTGATCCACGGAGTACACGGATGTTTTTTAGTTGCCTACGGCAAGATGTTTTGGAGTAGCGAAGACAGAGTGAGAGCGCGCTTTCACTATGCTGAGTCACGACAAAACAAACCATAGGTAAATCTTTGAAGGAAATCATCGGATCTTAGACGGAATTTATACGGATGTTTTTGGGGGGTTGCGCGAGCGCAAGAAATCTTTGGAGGAAATCTTTAATGAAATATGGCCTTTGGCCAGAAATAATAATCTTTAAATAAAAATCCTTGACCAAAATGCGCTCAAGTTCCTCGCTTCTGGGAAGGGTTTTTATGGGGATCGCCTTACAGGCTCGAATTTTTGGAGCAGTGAGAGCAGAGAATAAATCCAAGAATTTATTCTTTGCCGAGTCGCGAGAAAAATAACCTATGGTAAATCTTAAATAGAATCTTAAAAATAATCTTTAACTATAATCCGTGTCGTCCGTGTGCGGCATTAAAAATCCGTGTGGGACATTAGATATTGTGGTTCTGCTTATAGCGTGAACTTATATCCTGCTGTGATATAGATGGCATGGTTGCGTGCGGTGCGAGAGTTGTTGAAGTCCCAGCCACCGGGGTTGTCTGTCTCCAGATTGATAGCTTGTCGCAGTTCGAAACAATAGGAGGCATCGAGGGTGATGTGTCGCCATTCGTAGCTCACTCCAAGGGGAATGCCAATAACGACATTGCGGAATTTGCTGCTTACATTCTCCGATTTCTTCTCTTTGTACGATTCCCATAGGTACATTGATGATACGTCGTTGCCGAGGTTCATCGTGCGTATGCTGTGTATAGTCATCTTATCCTTTGCCGAGAGGAGTATGCCAGCCTGCACACCAATATGTGCAGCCAAACCTTTCACACCAGAGAAATATGTCTTGATTTGCAGCGGCACGGAGAAATTGTATTGTGGGAAAAGGAGATCGGTCAAGTTTCCTGCAATAGTGATATTGTCACCCTTCAACATGAAGCATTGGTCGTAGAGTTGGCTTCCAAATCTATCCCATTTGTTTATTTTGTGATTTTCTGAAAAAGCTAATGTGTGGTAAAACTGCTTGTTCCATTCATCGCCATTGAGAATATCAATATCGGTAACATTCTCGCCATTGATCATGTGCGTATAGTGGATGGTTTCCCACTTGCCAAGCAGTTCTGCAGGCACAGGGGCCTTCATGATCTCGTAGGCTCGCATCATCACATCAGGAAAAAGAAGAAAGGGAAAAATATCAAAGTGGGCGAAAAAAAAATGGGATTGCATGTTACTACAAAAAAAAGAATGAATACATTAATCTATGTTACACGCGCATGATAACAGATGAACTATCAGTAGTTTACATCAAATATAACACTTATCCACAGGATTTCTACACTACATCTTTTTATATAGGGGTCATCGTCATGCGATGGAAAATGAGACCGTTTCAGACAGGATTGCAACCGCATGAGAAACGCCACAAAACAATTATCATACGGTAAAAAACATATTCATTGCGTATAAAAATCATGTTGAGGAGTAATTTTTAAAGACTGAAATTTTATTAATCAATAAAAAAAACGTATATTTGCACCACCAATAACGATTTTCTAAGAATCAATAACAATTTTAATAATTTTAAAGGATTTATAAATATGGAAAAGTACATCTTGCGCAACTCTTTCGTTTTCACAGTAATTCTTCTCTTAGGATTCTGCGCCAACGTATGCGCACAGAACGAACAGTCGGAAGCAAAGAAGACTGTTTACATCGAGTATTTCAACCGTCCACAGAACCTCAGTTTTTCACAAGCTGAAGCTTTGCGCAACAAAGTGATTGAACACATTCAGTATCGCAAGCGCATTATTCTGATTGACGTGGATTCTGACAAATCGCTCAAACTGGAGCAATCACGACGCGAGAGTCCTGAAGCCTCTGCAGAAGGCGATATGGATCGTATGAAGACCATGGTGACCATTGGTGCCAACCTCATTCTTCAAGGTAGAATCAACTCGATTGCCACTAAATCTGAAACTGATAAAGAAGGTAAGCGCACTTATACTGCCACCTGTAGCTACACCCTTAAATTTGTGAATCCACAAAACGGTACCATCGTTGCCAGTGAGACCAACGAAAATTCCGGCCACGATGCATCGGAGGAAAAAGCCATTCAGAGTGCAGTGACAAGCGTTGGTACCTCGAATGCTATCGACAGATTGCTCGAAAACATAGCTCCCCTATACGGTCACATCCTCGAAATCAGCAAATTGAAGAAGGATGAAGCCAAAGAGGTTTATATCGATTTGGGCACATTACACGGTATCGACACCGAAACTTGGTTTAGCATCAAGGTAAGTCGCCAGATTGCCGGACGTACAGCCAACAAGGAAATCGGTCTTTTGAAAGTCAGCACGGTAGAGGGTGAAGACATCTCGCTCTGCAAGGTAAAGAAGGGTGGTAAAGAGCTCAAAGCGGCTATGGATCAGGGGGTCACCATTACCCTTCAGTCAAAATTCGTCAGCACCCTCTTCGGTATCCGTATCTAAGACCAACGAGGAAAATTGATTTATGCAGCCATCACCCCTCGTCGGCCTGCTGACCGATGAGGGTTTTAAGCCAACAAACCACGAAGTATAGATATGAAAAAGATTATCTGTTTCCTGTTGGGACTGATGCTCTGCCCCAACCTTTTCGCACAAGTATATTCCAACGATGCCGAACTGGTGTCGGAGGAAAACGGTAATGTAACATTACGATCATCGGGCACTGCCGACAAGAAAAAGGAAGCTACCGCCCTCGCCATCAAGTCAGCATTCAACACGCTGTTTCACTCTGGTGTGGCAGGACTGAAAGGTGGTACTCCCATGATAGCCGTACCCCGCAAGGACTACGACTACCGTTTCTTCTCTGAGTCACGATACATCAACTATCTCACCGACGAACCCAAGGAGGTTGATGATATGAAGGTGACGAAGAAAAAGAAAGTGGTTGTGACGGTGACCATCAATACGAAGTCGCTGATTGCTGACCTACAGCACAACAGCATTGCTGTTTCGCCCACATGGGTGGATGGTAAGAAGCAGGTGAAAGCTACCGCCGCCCTCAATCCCACCATCGTCATTGTGCCAGAAGTGAACAGCAGCAATGGTACCGACTTTGAGGCGATGCGCAAAGCAGCAGAGAATAATGAGGCGTTGAAATATGCCCTCACCCGTGTCACTGCTGAATTTGCCAAGCACGGTTACAAGACCCGCAATTTCATCACTCAGTTGCAGAACTCCAAGAGAGATGAGATGATGCGCATGGGCAGCAAGTCGGACTTGAAGACCAAGATTGTGCAGCAGTTGCCAGGCGACATCGTTGTCAAGGTTGATGCCAAAGTACTGGCAGACAACCAGAACCACATCGAGTGTAACCTCAACCTGAGTGCTGTGGAGAATCAGACCAACGGCAACCTCGCTGCAGCCACCTTCCCCAGTGGCAAATACTACAAGGGAAGTACAGGCAATACCGAACTCGTGGAGTATTCTATGAAAAAGATTACTGCCGACTTCTTCGAGCAGATCAAGAGCTCATTTGAGAAGATGGTAGCCGACGGACGTGAAATCTATATTGACCTGACCCTCTCACAGAGCATCAGCGACTGGGACTTCGACCAAGACAGTCCTGAATCGGGTAACAACTTCAAAGACGCCCTCGACGACTGGTTGCGCGAACATGCCCAGCAGAGTGTCTATGACATGAGCAACAGTACCGATAAGTTTGTACACATCGCCCTCAACATCCCCTTGTGGAATGCAGAGCGCGGACGTTCATACACTATCTCTAATTTCAGCAGCGACCTCCGCAAATTCTTCCGCACACAGTTTGGTGACAACTACAAAGCCACCATTACCGCACAGGGACAGAAACTGGAGATTGTCATTGAATAAATTCCAGGGACTGAGTATCAACAATAATTACCAAGAGTATGAAAAGACTGTTCACACAAATAGCAATGATGACGCTTGCCATCGTAGGATATGCGCAGAGCGACATCCATTTCTCAACCGTGAAAGCCACGGATAAGAATTTGCCTGCAGAAGTCGTTGATGCACTCGACCTCAAGATGCACCAGGTGCTCAACCGCAACAGCGCAGCAGCAGCCGACGTGTATAATGTGTTTGCCATCGAACCAGCCCTCTCGCTGGGCGATGTGCTCTCTACCGAGGGAATGGTGCGCAACGTATCAGTTGCCAAAGGCGAACTGGTGCTCATCGCCAAGAATATCATCGACGGCACGGAGTACTACAGTCTGACCATCCCCGTGGAGGCTGATGCCGTAGGCGATAAAGACAAGGCGCTGATGAAGCTGGTGCAGAATATCAAGGTGACCAACCCCGCCTTCACCCGATTCATACGTACCACCCGTCAGAAGATAGCCGACTACTATGCCGCCAACTGCGCCATCATCCTGCAGAAGGCACAAGCACTGTATAACCAACGCCGCTATCAAGAGGCTGTCATTTATCTGTCGGCTGTGACAGGCAACATTCCCTGCTACGATCAGGCTTATGCCCTTCAGCAAGAGATTGCCGCCAATATCCCTGCCGGTCCAGATACCGTCATCGTAGAGAAGGAAGTGGAGAAACCCGTCATCGTGGAAGTGGAGAAGCCCGTCATCGTGGAAGTGGAAAAGCCACAGCCCGCCACTCCCGTCATCGACCAGAAGGCACCCCAGATGCCTCCTTACGAACTGACGATCTCGGTGAACGACCTCGATTTCCGCATATTGCGTTGCTACGGCAATAAAGAACAGAACCGCATCACCATCGAAACAGAATTCTGCAACCGCCGCATGAACACGGAAAAAGGTGATATTGAAATCAAATCAGCCTTCGACGAGAATGCCAAGGAGTTGGAGCGCTACAACTTCTCCGTCAACGAAAACGACAGCAGTTACGACTGGCGCAATATGCCTCCGAAACTGGCTATGAAGCAAGACTTCTACCTCATCAAGGCAGACCATTTCATCCCCAAGATTTCATACATCAAACTGAAAGTGCGCGATGCCATCATTGAGATTCGCAATCTGCCAGTAGAATGGTAGCATAACACCTACTTATAAATACAGACCATTATGAAACGACTGATAACCCTCGCATGCATGATGCTCGCCATCGTGACGATCTATGCACAAAACAAGGTGGTGGAGAGTAGTGCCAAGAAAGTGCCCGCATGGCTCGGCACAGCCGTAGAAGGCAAACTCGTGGTCAGCGTGACAGCCCCCACCTTAGCCCAGGCACAGGTCAAGGCGATGAACGAAGTGACTGAGCGCATCATCCTCTCGGTGGCCAGCAATGTCAGCGTGACACAACGCAACGTGGCCAGCGAAACCGTGACCAACGACGGTGTGGAATCGCGCGACGAATACAACCGCATCGCTAAGATGAAGTCTGCCAACCTGCCGTTTCTCAAAGGCATCTCGCAAGCCAAGGTGGAAGAGGTCTATTGGCGTCGCATGCGCGACAAGCAAACTAAGAAGGAGTTTTACGAGTATTCGGTGCTCTACCCCTACTCTCGTACCGAACAGCGCACGCTACAAAGTCAGTTTGAGAAGATTGATGCTGAGAAAGTGGCACAATACCAAGCCCTGGAAGACGGTATTGACGATATTGCCGATGTGGCAGACATCAAAGCCGCTATCACCCAGTTGGCAGCATTGAAGGAGTACTTCTTTGATGATGTCCGCGTGAAACAAACGGAAGGGCTCATGTTGCGCTACCGCCAACTCTATGACGCTCTCGCCATCACCGGACGCTTCACCGACGACAATACCTATCTGGTACAAGTATTGCTGAAAGGCAAACCCGTGCGCGTTGCCAAGGTGCCCACCGTTAAATCAAACTGCGCCGGACAAATCAGCGTAGAGCCACAGGACGGTGCCTTCCTCATCAGTTTTGACGCCACCGACTGTTTGCCCGAAGAAGAAAACTTCCTCGACATACAGTTGCGCATAGAAAACAAGAAGCTGCAACAGCGTGCCATCATCGGTGTGGATGCCGATGCCACCATTAATATTGCGCAAGCCGTAGTGCCCGAAGGCAAGATCATCCTCACCGCCAATGCTGTCAACAAGCAAGACCGCACCCTGACCGACATCAATATCCGCATGACTCTCAACAACCGTCAAGGCATTACCTTCGGTCTGAAGAGCATCGAACTTGAAGTGCCCGAACTGACCGCCCCGTTGGTATTCGACGACATCGACGCCATCTTCGGTTCTAAAGGCATTATCCAGGTCAAAGCACTGGCAGAAGGCACGATGAAAGCCCGCACCACCAAGAAGTCGCGCTTCGCTTTCGTCAAAGGCACCATCACCGTGGTGAACCCCACCACCAATGGCGTGGAGCGCATCAAGGTGTCACTCCCCTACACCACCAACTGGGAAGAATAACCCGCAACCGTTTATAAACTATTAAATAATAACTCAAAAAACAAGAAGATTATGAAACAGCGTATTTTCAACCTGCTGCTCCTTGCAGCCATGATTCTGTGTGGTTCAACCATGGTTTCGGCACAGTCGAAAGCCCTGGCAAAGGACATTAAGAAAACCACCAAGGAATGGAAGAAGGCTGGCTGGACCATGCTTGCATCAGCCTCAACCATGGATTATGCTCTGACCAAGTATCGTACCTATATTGAAGGAGACGAGGAAAACCGTATCAGTCTCATCGGCATTGCAATAGGTTCTAATCCCAAGATTGGTCGCGACAATGCTACAATGAGTGCCGTTTCCAACTATGCTATGCGTGCGAAAGCTCAGGTAGTAGGTAAAGCCAAGAGCATTGCCTCTTCAGACAATAGCAGCATGACCACCGAGGAAATTGATAAATTCGGTCAGGCTTACGAAATGGCTGTCAACACCAAGATTGCCGGTTTGGTAAAAGAACACTTCGCCATGGTTCGCAACGTGGATGGTAAGAAAGAATTCCAGGTATTCCTTTCTATCGACGAGACACAGGCCAAGAAAGCCCGCGAGGCCGCAGCACGCGAAGCCAAGCAGAAAGCCGCTCTCAAGGATCTGAGCAAGGAAGTAGAAGACTTCATCGGTGAACCTGTAGCTCAGGATTAACCGACCACATATCGACAATCCGAAAGCCGACCGCAAGGCAGTCGTATGCTTCGGATTGTCGATTTTTTCATTATTCACAGACTGTTCACCATTAACACCTTCAACAATGAAAAGACTCGTTTTTCTCGCCGTAACAGCGTTGGCAAGTATTCCCTTGTCTGCTCAAGTCGTTACTGACGATTTTGACAAATTCATCCAAGAAGAGAATGCCTCGTTCGACAAATTCATCGACGATGCCAACAAGGAGTTTATCGAGTTTCTGCGCCACCCATGGAAAAAGGCAGAAGCCAAGAAACCCGTGGAGCGACATACCAAACCCGAACCTCCGAAACCTGTCATCTACGACGAGCAAAAACATCCTGAAGATACTCCACCAGTGGAACTGACCATCAAGGATATTCTCAATCAGACCACCATCGAGGGACAGCAACGTCCTACGGTAGAGGTGAAGAATGTGGATCAGTTGACCTTCGACAAACCAACACCCAAACCACAACCACAACCCAAGCCAACTCCAAAACCTACTGTGATCGTGGCTAAGCAAAATACACCCACGATCATTGGAGGTAATACACCAAAAGCAGAACCTGCGAAGCCACAGGCAACACCAGTTAAGCCACAACCCGTGGCACCTAAAGCAGAACCGACAACACCTGCGAAACCACAGGCGACACCAGATAAGCCGCAACCCGTAGCACCTAAAACAGAACCGACAACACCTGCGAAACCACAGACAACACCGGTTAAGCCGCAACCCGTGGCACCTAAAGCAGAACCGAAGACACCGGCGAAACCACAGACAACACCGGTTAAGCCGCAACCCAGGCCAAAAGCCAAACCTGCTATGCAGAGTTCGTTGCAAAAGGAATTCTACCCCAGTGTAGCCATCAACTATT
>SAMEA3663178__coassemble_1191_pt1 | contig 6249 bp, 6 predicted proteins | sample SAMEA3663178__metabat2_high_PE_009 | metagenome-assembled genome bin SAMEA3663178 (sample SAMEA3663178) | pig gut metagenome | biome: pig gut; feature: pig-associated habitat; material: faeces | place: Denmark | collected 2012
CCTTTAACCTCTAACCTTTAACCTCTAACCTATAACCTATAACCCATAACCTATAAACTCCGTGTGCAAGGCTATTTCCAGGTTTCCGCTACCAGTTGCAAGCCTTTTTCTGTGCATACACCACGGAGGGGAACAAGGAAGAAATTGTAGTAGAGCTCGTCCATGGTATAGGTTGACAAGAGCTTGTTATTGATGATGGCATCGGTGACGGAGTCATAAAGGATGAGAAAGAGATTGTAGTTGATGTCGGAACGGAAGAAACCTTGCTCAACACCTAAATGCATGAAATCTAATATCTCGGCGCCCTTCTGGGCCCTGACTTTCTGCATGTATTGCTCTATCTTAGGATAGCGATGGATGTCTTCGTAGAATGCAGGACAGATATTGCGGGAGGCGTTACTATTGACGCGATAGGCTTCCTTCAGTATCTCCATCACATTATGACCTTTGCTGGCATAGGATTGTATCTGGTCGTGACGCAGACGGTCGCGCTTGCTGATGCCTTCATACAATAAAGCCTCTTTGTCATCATATATTTCATATAAGGTGCGCTTGGATATGGACAAGGCTGTTGCTATGTCGTCCATCTTAACCGCCTTTACACCTTTTTTCTCAAACGCAGCCATGGCTGTTTCCAGTATCTTATCCCTTAATCCTATACGATAATCAGTCAAATCTCTTGTTATTTCCTGCATAAGTAACCATTTTGCCCACAAAGTTACTAAAAAGATTAAAAAGGTTGATGTTTTTTCGCGTATTTTCGCTCATTTTTTGTAATTTTGTGCTGTTTTTAATGGAACAAACGTAAAGCTACTTATATTATTATGGTAAAAATCTCTAAAGAGGCCGCCCTCAACTATCATGAGGCTGGCCGTCCTGGAAAAATTGAAGTGAAGCCTACCAAGGCTTACCGTACACAGACAGACCTGTCGCTCGCCTACTCTCCTGGTGTTGCCTATCCGTGTCTTGAGATCCAGCAAGACCCTGAGGCTGCCTATCGATATACTGACAAAGGAAACCTCGTGGCTGTAATCTCTAACGGAACGGCTGTTCTTGGACTGGGTGATATTGGCGCCATGAGCGGCAAACCCGTCATGGAGGGTAAGGGCCTCTTGTTTAAAATCTATGGCGGCATCGATGTGTTCGATATCGAGGTGGCTGAGAAGGACCCTGAGAAATTCTGTGAAGCGGTAGAGAAAATTGCGCCTACCTTCGGCGGTATCAACCTTGAGGATATCAAGGCGCCTGAGTGCTTCTATATCGAGGAGCGCCTGAAGCGTACTCTCGACATCCCCGTGATGCACGACGACCAGCATGGTACGGCTATCATTTCTGCTGCCGGACTGAAAAATGCCCTTGAAGTGATTGGTAAGGATATTAAAAAGGTGAAGATCGTGGTCAACGGCGCCGGTGCTGCTGCCATCTCTTGTACCAAACTCTATATGGCTATCGGCGCTCAAAAGGAGAATATCCTGATGCTCGACTCGAAGGGTGTGATCACTTCTGACCGCGAGAACCTGAACGAACAGAAGAAATTCTTTGCTACCGACCGTCGTGATGTGCATACCCTGGAAGAGGCTGTCAACGGAGCCGACGTTTTCGTAGGTCTGTCGAAGGGTAACGTGCTCTCGCAGGATATGGTGAAGTCGATGGCTAAAGATCCTATCATCTTCGCCTTGGCTAACCCCGTACCTGAGATCTCATACGAGGATGCCATGGAGGCTCGTCCCGACACCTTGATGTCAACAGGTCGTACTGACTATCCTAACCAGATCAACAACGTGATTGGTTTCCCATACATCTTCCGTGGTGCACTCGACGTTCACGCTACCGCCATCAACGAAGAGATGAAGCTGGCTGCCGTTCACGCTATTGCCGATCTTGCCAAACAGCCTGTACCCGACGTGGTCAACGATGTCTATAAGGTGAACAACCTCACCTTCGGTCGCCAGTACTTCATTCCGAAACCTGTTGACCCTCGTCTCATCACAGAGGTGAGTGCCGCCGTTGCCAAGGCTGCCATCGAGAGTGGCGTGGCCCGCAAGACCATCGAGGACTGGGATGAATACAAGCGTTCGCTGTCGGTATTGCTCGGTCAGGAGACTAAACTGACTCAGAAGCTCTACGCTACTGCCTCGGCTCATCCACAGCGTGTGGTATTTGCTGAAGCTGTACACCCCACTATGCTGAAAGCTGCCGTACAGGCGAAGGCTGAAGGTATCTGCCACCCCATCCTGCTGGGTAACGACGAGGTGATTGCGAAATTGGCTAAACAGCTGGACCTCAACCTCGACGGTATCGAGATTATCAACCTGCGTCATCCTGACGAGCAGGAGCGCCGCGAGCGTTATGCACGTATCCTGACCGAGAAACGCCAGCGCGACGGATACACCTTCCAGGAGGCTAACGATAAGATGTTTGAGCGCAACTACTTCGGTATGATGATGGTGGAGACTGGCGAGGCTGATGCTTTCCTCACAGGTCTCTATACCAAATACAGCAACACCATCAAGGTGGCAAAAGAGGTAATTGGCATCCGTCCGGAATACAAGCATTTCGGTTCGATGCATATCATCAACTCTCAGAAGGGTACCCTATATATTGCCGATACCATGGTGAACGAGAATCCTGATACCGACGCACTTGTTGATATCGCACGTCTGGCGGCTACCAGCGTACGCTTCTTCAACGAGAAACCGGTTATCTCGATGATTTCTCACTCTAACTTCGGCAGCTCTACTTCTGATGGGGCACAGAAAGTGCGCAAGGCTACGGAAATCATGCAGCAGCAATATCCTGAACTGGCTATCGACGGTGAGATGCAGCTGGGCTTTGCCCTCGACCGCGAACTCCGCGACGAACAGTATCCTTTCAGTCGCCTGAATGGTAAGGATGTGAACACACTCGTATTCCCCAACCTCTCATCAGCACGCTCAAGCTATAAGATGCTGCAGATGCTGGATGCGGACGTCGAGATTATCGGCCCGATCCAGATGGGACTCAACAAACCTATCCACTTCATCGACTTCGGAGCCAGCGTGCGCGACGTGGTGAATATCGTGGCTGTTGCTACCATCGATGCCTACGTGGATAAGGTGAAGAAACGCATCAACGCTGCTAAATAATAACATACTCAGGGAGTTCCCACTCCCTCTCTCTATACGATATGGGAGCCGACAGACTTTTTGCCGGCTCCCATATTTGGGCTTTCACAGGTAGTGGCCCGCAGACTGACAAACTCGGAAAGAAATGACGCTTACAACATCACAACAACGACATCATTACCGCGAACTGCTCGTGCTGGGCATTCCCATTATCATCGGCCAGTTGGGCACCATCGTACTCGGTTTTGCCGATACGCTCATGATAGGTCATCACAGCACAGAAGAACTGGCTGCCGCCGGCCTGGTCAACAATATCTTCGGTCTTGTTCTTATCGCCTATATGGGTTTCTCCTACGGACTGACGCCTGTCGTAGGACGACTCTATGGTATGGGGCAAAACGAAGCCGTAGGAGGAAAAGTGAAAAACTCTCTTGTGGCCAACGGTGTTGTCGGCTTGCTGTTTACAGCCGTCATGACCTTCCTCTATTTCAATCTTGAACACATCGGACAACCTGACGAACTGCTGTCGCTCATCCGGCCGTATTTCCTGGTCAATCTGGCGAGCATCCTCTTTGTCGGTCTCTTCAACACGCTGAAACAATTCTTTGACGGTATTGCACAAACCAAAGTGGCGATGTGGACCATGGTGGGCGGTAACCTGCTGAATATTCTCTTCAACTGGCTTCTCATCTATGGCGTGGGCGGTTTTCCTGAAATGGGACTCCTGGGTGCCGGTATTGCCACATTAGGGTCGCGTGTCTTCATGGCTCTCGTCCTCGTTGGCGTGATGCTCTCCTGCCGACGCTACAAGACCTATCGCCTCCACTTCCTCTCCTATCCTATCAACAAAGTGGATTTCATAGAAATGAACCGCTTGGGCTGGCCTGTTGCCTTGCAACTCGGCATGGAGAGTGCTGCGTTCAGTCTGAGTTGTGTGATGGCAGGATGGTTGGGTACGATTCCTTTGGCTGCCCATCAGGTGATGATTACCATCTCGCAACTGTTCTACCTGATTCTGTCGGGATTGGCAGCTGCCATGGCGATACGCGTCAGCCATTTCGTGGGACAACGCGACTTTGCTGCCGTGAAGGCTAATGCGATGGATGGTTTCCGTCTGAACCTCTTTATCTCCTTCGTGCTGAGCATCCCTATCTTGCTGTTCCGCAACCATATCGGCGGTTTGTTCAGCGAGAATATCGAGGTGCAACTGTATGTGTCGGGGTTGATTCTCATCTTGGCGCTCTATCAGTTTGGCGACGGCATGCAATACGCGTTTGCCAATGCCTTACGTGGAATAGCCTGCGTACAACCGATGGTGACCTATGCCTTCATCGCCTATTTCGTGGTCAGCCTACCCTTGGGATATACCCTCGGCTTTATCTGCGATCTGGGCATCTATGGCATCTGGACGGCTTTCCCCTTTGGTCTGACCATCGCGGGATTCCTATACTACATCAGATTCAAAAAGGAACTCAATAAAATGTCACATGGATGAAATCATCGGATTGTTTTCGTTAAGCCATGAGCAGAATAATGCTCGCTTTAATTATGCCATGGCGAGAAAACAAAGGCGTATGCCAATTTAAACGGATATTAGACGGATGTTTTTGGGGTAGCCTGAAGGCTAGAAATCTTTGGGGGAAATCTTGTTTAAGATGTTGCCTACGGCAAGAAATATTTTAGGAAGATAACAATATTATTAAATAGATTTCTGGACCGTTTAGGTCCTTAGATTTTACATGAAGATTTCCTCTAAGATTTCTTGCGTAAGCAACACAAAACAAAATCTTTAACTAGATTTTTTTCCGTGTGTTCCGTGTAATCCGTGGATAAAAAAATTCCGTGTGACCGTGTAAGATAAAACAACGAATATGAAAAAGAATGAACGTGATGCTTTGATTTTTGCGAGATTTCGCGAGAAGATGCCCAATCCAACAACGGAATTGCAGTTTGGCAGCATCTTCCAACTACTTGTGGCGGTAATGCTTAGTGCACAATGTACCGACAAACGCGTTAACCAGGTTACGCCTGCTCTTTTCAAACAATATCCTGATGCACGCAGTCTGGCAGAAGCAGAAGCCGATGAGGTCTATGAGTACATCAGGAGCGTATCGTACCCCAATGCCAAAGCTGCCCATCTGGTTGAGATGGCTCGTGAATTGATGACGCATCACAATGGGGAGGTTCCTGCGACGATGGAAGATCTTCTGACGCTTCCCGGCGTGGGTCGTAAGACGGCTAATGTGCTGTTGAGTGTGGCATTCGGACAGTCTGCCATGGCTGTAGATACCCATGTGTTCCGCGTCAGCCATCGGTTAGGTATCGTCACGCGGTCTGCCTCTACTCCTTTGTTGGTTGAGCGTCAACTCTTGCGCATCATCCCTTCTGCCGATATTCCCCTTGCTCACCATTGGCTGTTGCTCCATGGTCGCTACGTTTGTACGGCTCGCAAGCCCCATTGTGCTGATTGCTTCCTGCGTGACCTCTGCCCTTCTGCCATCCGGTGAAAGGTTGCACACAGATGACACGGATGCTTCTAATGTCGCACGGAAATCAATCATCGGATCTTAGACGGATGTTTTTGGGGGTTGCTTCGCAAGAAATCAATCATCAGAATTTAGACGGATGTTAGACGGATTGTTTTTTGGTAGCCTGAAGGCTAGAAATCTTTGGAGGAAATCTTGTTTAAGATATTGCTTCGCAAGAAATATTTTAAGGAAATAGAATCTTAAATAGATTTCTGGACCGTTTAGGTCCTTAGATTTTTACCAAAGATTTCCTCTAAGATTTCTTGCCGACAGGCAACTAAAAATATAATCTTCAACAAAAATCTCGACTGAAAATGCGCTCGAATACCTCGCTTTTGGGACGAATTTTTATGGGGATCGCCTTACAGGCTCGAAATCTTAACGAAAATCTTAAAAATAATCTTTAACCTTTAACCTAAAACCTTTAACCTATAACCTTTAACCTTTAACCTTTAACCTTTAACCTCTAACCTCTAACCTATAACCTTTAACCTTTAACCTTTAACCTTTAACCTTTAGCCTAAACGCTCCTTGTGCGACAAAATAGGGTAGGGAATAAAAATATGTGAGAAATAATGAAAAAATAATGCGAAAAGTTTTGTTAGTCCGAATAAAAG
>SAMEA3663178__coassemble_6539_pt1 | contig 2516 bp, 3 predicted proteins | sample SAMEA3663178__metabat2_high_PE_009 | metagenome-assembled genome bin SAMEA3663178 (sample SAMEA3663178) | pig gut metagenome | biome: pig gut; feature: pig-associated habitat; material: faeces | place: Denmark | collected 2012
TTATTTTTGTCGCGACTCGGCAAAGAATAAATTTTTGGATTTATTCTCTGCTCTCACTGCTCCAAAAATTCGAGCCGTAAGGCGATCCCCATTAAAATTCTTCCCAAAAGCGAGGTACTCGAGCGCATTTTCAATCGAGATGTTCGTTAAAGATTTTGTTTCCGTCTAATTCCGTCTAAATTCCGATGATATATTTCTGGCCGTAGGCCATATTTTTATTAAAGATTTCCTCCAAAGATTTCTTGCCGTAGGCAACTAAAAAAATCCACGGACCACACGGAAGACACGGAAAAAATTCTAGTTGAAGATTATTTTCAAGATTTTAGTTAAGATTTCGAGCATCTCCGATGCGATCCATAATAAATCCCTCCTGCAAAGCAACGTACTGTTGCGCATTTTAGTCAAAGATTTTTATTTTGAGATTTTCGTAGGATGATAAAGACCACTCCCTCAGACCTCAGACCTCAGACCTCAGACCTCAGACCTCATCATTCGTTTTTCAGCTTGGGTAGTGATAAATGATACTTCACCGCCATGAAACGTATCAGACAGGTTGTGGCAAACGAGACGATGACAGTCACCTCAATAGGAACATTCAAGACCACCAGTCCCCAATACGCAAGACCGCCGGCAACGGCAGCAATGGCATAGATCTCCTTGCGGAAAATCACAGGTTCGTTGTTGAGAAGCACATCACGGATCACTCCTCCAGCCGCCCCTGTAATACATCCCATGATGATGGCGACCCAAAACGGCTGTCCAAAGACGATAGACTTCTGAATACCGGCAATATTAAAGAGAGCCAGACCCAGTGTGTCAAAAGCAAACCATGCGTTGCTCAACCTTTTAAGGTGTCGGGCAAAGACAATCACAAACAATAACGCCATTGCCGTACATTCCATATAAATAGGATTGGTCATCCAGAAAGGAGTAGTTCCCAACATCACGTCACGTATCGTACCGCCGCCGATAGCCACCGCAATTCCGCAAACGTAGCCGCCAAACCAGTCAAATCTTTTGGATGCAGCATGCCGAATACCAGATATCGCAAAGGCAAATGTTCCGAGAAACTCAATAATCTGCTGCACCAGGATATCATATTCCATATTCATTGTTTATACCTTTCCCCCCAATAGTTAACCATTCTTTCATAGAGTTTTTCTTCTGCCGGCGAGTGTTGCCCATGCCATATCCGTTCGTCAACAAGAGCATCAGGCATATATTGCTGTGGTGTGAAATGACCGGGATAGTCATGCGGGTAGAGATAACCGTCATGATAGCCCAACTGCTTCATGAGTTGCGTAGGCGCATTGCGAATAGGAAGCGGAACAGGCTGGTTGCCAGTCCGTCTGACAAGTTCCAAGGCAGCATCAATACCTAAATAGGCAGAGTTGCTTTTCGGACTCGTTGCCAGATACACAGTAGCTTCTGCAAGCGGAATGCGCCCTTCGGGCCATCCAATCTTCTGCACCGCATCAAAGGCTGCATTAGCCAACAATAACGCATTAGGATTAGCCAATCCGATATCTTCTGAAGCAGAAATCACCAAACGGCGTGCTATGAATTTAGGATCTTCCCCACCCTCTATCATCCTCGCCAACCAATAGAGTGCCGCATCGGGATCAGACCCACGGATACTCTTGATGAAAGCAGAGATAATATCGTAGTGCATCTCACCATCCTTGTCGTAAGCCAGCGGATTCTGTTGCAAGCGCTCAGCCACCATTTTGTCGTCAATAACAATAGGCTTACTCTTGTCCGATGCTTCTATCACCAGTTCCAAGATATTGAGAAGCTTACGCGCATCGCCACCGCTGAACCGCAACAAGGCATCCGTCTCTTGCAGCGTAATATCCAACTCTTTCAGATAGACATCCTTCGTGATAGCCCTGTCGAGCAACTGCAACAAATCATCTTTTTCCAATGATTTCAGCACATAGAGTTGACAGCGGGAAAGTAGAGGTCGTATCACTTCAAACGAAGGATTTTCGGTAGTAGCGCCAATAAGCGTCACCACACCTTTCTCAACAGCCCCCAACAGAGAATCCTGTTGCGACTTAGAGAAGCGATGAATCTCGTCGATAAACAATATCGGTGATGCCTCGTTGAAGAAGCGCCCTTTCTGTGCACGTTCTATCACATCCCTTACATCCTTTACCCCACTCGTCACGGCAGAGAGCGTATAGAATGGAGTTTCAAGCCGATGTGCTATGATCTGCGCCAAGGTAGTCTTGCCGACTCCCGGTGGTCCCCACAATATAAACGAGGAAATCCGCCCAGCGTCTATCATCTTGCGCAAGACAGCCCCTTGTCCAACAAGGTGCTGCTGTCCTATATAGTCATCGAGCGTCCTTGGACGCAAGCGTTCTGCCAATGGTTCTGCCATAGATTCTTATCAATTTTGATACAAAGGTACTCTTTTTTTTTATAATACCATCGTTTTCGTTAAGTCAAATGAGCACAACCGAATTTTATTCGGATTTTGCCATGACGAGAAAACGAAGAACGAAGTTCAT